>Ga0206966_1078_pt1 | contig 29727 bp, 38 predicted proteins | sample Alteio_BWOrgHeat_23_FD_152970 | JGI IMG/M metagenome (GOLD analysis project Ga0206966, IMG submission 152970) | Enriched cells from forest soil in Barre Woods Harvard Forest LTER site, Petersham, Massachusetts, United States -... | ecosystem: Environmental > Terrestrial > Soil > Temperate forest >...
TGGCTAGCAATCCTTCTATTGGTAGATTGGGGGCATCCGTCTTCCGTATGTATTCCGAAGTAGCCATTACCGTTACCTCGTTGCGTACTTCCACTTGCATCCCTGACCATGGCGATTTTCATATCAGACTCGAGCCGCGTAAGAGGTCAGAGATGCACACGATGGATGTTTTGTGTGATTCAGCTATGCGGGGCCGCGAGCCCGGCAGTCAATTCGTTCATTGATCAAAGAGGGCTTCGCAGGGATCGCGCAAAATGTTGTTGGAAGTGATTCAGTTCGGGATGACGCCCGATCGGTATGCAACGGCGAAAAGCTGACAAGTGAAGCTTGAATCAGGGAGCGACCTGAAGGCAATCTTGCAGGGGACGTAGCTCCGCCTCTACAGTCCCACCATCAAAAGTTGATGGGCTTCTCAACAATATGGTTGCTACTCACCATTGCTCAGCAACGTCGAGCTATGTTTCATAACGTCAAACTCAGTGCTTTCCGCCGATCCATAGCCGAACTGCGCTAATGGGACCAAAACGGTGACCTCTCCCTGCTGGTAACCCGTACTACGGTACCTCTGGCCACTTGCAATTCGCAGGAGTAACACCTACCATGGTTACAGCCCAATCCGCCCCTCAAACCCAACTTGGAGAGTAAGTGCAATTCCGCATTTCTCTCCATCGCCAAACCCTACAGGCTTCTGTCACTTTCCGGAAATGCCTGACGAGTCAGGTGGTCATCATCAAAATTGCCTCGAACTCCAAAATATCTGCATCCAGCTTCGATTACGACTTCGGTTACTTTACCGATGCATTCTATGCGCAATTCGCAATCGCTCGGGTCTGGTGATGGGAGCAAAACCTCAACGCGTACATCACTTCCCACTGAGGGACATTTGCTAGTGAGAATGAATGCTCCATCCAGCGCAACGTCAGTTGTGAAGCCGCCTTCGATGTGGTCTGTCCCATCGTTCCACTGGAAGATGACTGGAAGCCTTAGCCTGTACCGAACAGCCGTTCTCGGTCGTAAATGCAAACCGTGTTTTATGACTGGAGTCAAATCCATAGCTGGAAAGTAGTCTAGGGCAGCCATAGGAGCGTCGCAAGCCGCCGATGGTTTGAAACGATATGAGAAGACTGGAGATGGACAGGCGACGACTTACCCTGCTTTAGCCTAAAATGAGACCCAGACTGATCCCAGATGTTGGGTTCAGCTACCCGGTTTCGCTAGAGAAGAAAGTTTGACTGAAATTTTAATTGCAAATATGCCCGAATACCGTACAGTAGCAAGACATAGTCTGCATCGAGGTTGTTAGCGTTTGATCCGAGCATCGACGACCGGACCCTTGCAGATTTGTCTTTGCCCTGCGGCGCTACTTCCCCGGGTGATTTTAGCCCGCCGCAATTTTCGCACGTACGACAAACAGATTTCTCGGTCCGTAGGACACGCTAGCTCTACCTACCATCATAATTACACGGCAATAGTCGACGGCCGAGGGTCAGGCTCACCAGGAACCCTCGAACTATTTCCAACCACTCCCCAGGAAGGAAGTTACAGGATGTCTCTAAGAATGAGCAATGAAGAGCGAGTTCTCAAAATCGCACAGCGTCCAGATCCCGGACTTCGTGCGGTAATCGTCGATCGGGACTCCATGAGCAGTCACCTTCTGGCGGATGCTCTTGTCAACCGGAAATGCGATGCTATTCCCGTTCCTTCCGACGATCTTCTTCGGACGCTCGCAAGCCGCGAGATCGACCTTGTAGTCATTGGCGCCGATCTCCACTCCGGTCCCGGTAGCGGCTTCGACTTGGCGGATGCGGTTTGCCGTGCTCATCCGGAGATCATGATCGTCCTTCTGCTGAACCAAACGAGTCACGAAGCCGTCATCCGTGCATTTCGTTCGGGCGCTCGTGGCGTTTTCTCGAGACAACGGCCTATGACTGAGTTTCTCGATTGTATTGAACAGGTAGGCAAGGGATTTATCTGGGCCGGGAGAGAAGAGACAACTTCTTTGCTGGAAGCCCTCAAGAGCATTCCGGCTCCGAGTGCATTGACCGCAAATGGTATACCGCCTCTGACCAAACGCGAATTCGAAGTTGTGCAATGTGCCGCGAAGGGCAAGACCAACAAGGCAATCGCCGGTGAACTGGGCCTGAGCGAGCATACCGTGAAAAATTATCTCTTCCGAGCGTTTGAGAAATTGGGAGTATCGAGCCGTGTTGAATTGCTGTTCTATTTGACGGTTCGAGGGCATACCTTCCGTCCGGCAGCCGCCGATTGATCCTCAAATGGTCAACCCCCCAGGTGTAGCTCGCAGAGATCAGGGAGCGTGCTCGGCGCCACGGCTTGTCCATTACCAGCAAAGTGTGGCTGACACTCAAACCTGCGCGCTTTAACTGCAAAACGACCAATGAGATAGCATGGTGCCATGGTGATCTGCCGAAGATGCCATCAACCCTTGCAACGACGAGAACGCCAGGGATTCTTGCAGCGATATATTCTCAATCGCCTTGGCATCTAGCCGTGGCAATGTAGAAGCTGCCAAATCATCTCCTATCGGCGTGCGCGCCAACACCGTTAGACCCCATCGCCAGCCTGCAAGAGTCGCGGTCAAGATTACCGATGGGTAACTTGCGGCGGACCAACGGGGGATTTCCGTTTTGACGTTCGCGGCGTATTGTTGTCATCAATGGAGCGGTCCTCGGGGGAGGGCATCGCTTCTCACTGGCACTCGCAGATCTATCCGTCTGCGGGTGCTTTTCATTTAGTATGCTTGCACCGTGAAAGTTGATATTTCTGCTCCCTCGTCCTTCTCGTGTTTTCTTTTGTGCCAAAGACCCTTCGCGGATGGCGCCAAGCATTGAAAGAAAGGGAGGCTGCCGCGAGTCAATGGCCGGAGAGCGAATTGTCACCATCGTAGTTCCGTTTTTCAACCAGATTTCTTATCTCGTGCAGGCTCTGCGCTCAGTTGTCAGCGCACCCTCCCGTGGATTTCGTGTCAAGGTCGTGCTCTTCGACAACGCTTCCGAAGAACAACTGCATACTTCCCTGCTTGACGAGATGGGCCTCGATTGGACACTCTTTCGCAACCAAGTCAATCTGGCGGTTTCCAAGCCCTGGAATACGGGCATTCGTCTTGCGTTGGAGGTGCATGGGGCAGAGGCCGTTTGCCTGTTGAACTCCGACGTAATTGTGGGCGAGGGCTGGATTGAACATTGTATGCGGGCACTCGATGAAGGCGCGTACTGCTCGTTCCCGCTGGCTTATACGGATGGAGGCGCACTCCCCGGCGACTTTGACGCCCGAGCCAAACTAGCGGCCGCCGACCGTCTCGAGGAAGCTTACGCCAATTTGCGTCTAGAAAATAACCACCAACCCGTCGAGGACTGCTACTCCATTGCGTATAGGAACCCTCCCACGAACTTGCTCCCCCCCGCCCATCCAACCGATGGGTTCTGTGGATACTGTTTTTTCGTTTCCCGAGAATGCATTGAGAAGATCGGGTACTTCGATGAGGCGATGATGCTTCTCTATTCCGATGTGGACTACCGCAATCGGCTGATCGACGCCGGACACCCTCCGGTTTGTGTGCACCGCTGCCTCTTGCATCACTTCGGGAGCCGGACTATTCTGCCCCTTCTTGAAGCTCCTGGGCCAAAGACCACCATGGCGTCCGACAAAGAATACTTCTATCGGAAATGGAACACCGCCTATAGCCGAAGCTGGAGGAACCACTGCATTGGAATAAATTCGGAGGTTCCATAGCCGATGACCTTGGTCGGTTTCCACATATTTCCATGCTGTCTCTGTCCCGCACGAAACGGGCCGCTCAAGCGGCGACAACAGAGTGGCTGTCTTGCGATAACATTTAGTGGGTTCATCCGCGACATGCAGCAGGTTCGCCTGTTGCGGGTTGGAATCGTGGATGATCTGGTCGACAATCGGGCCATGAGATTAGCTTCTGCATACAGACGGCACCTAGACTGAGGCGAGCTGTCAGGGCGATTGGCCAACCAATAAACCACAACGAGCGGCCCGGAGTGAGACGTCCTCCTCTCACGGAGTGTCGCCGAGGAAGCTGGGCCCATGGAGCGAGCAATGACAACTCCCGCGCAAATGCTATCGAGTGTTGATCGGGCCCAGGACGAACCGGGTCGCTTTTCCAGCGAGTCTGTACTTGACATTTTAAAGTTGATTCTTGCGGGATCTCCGCTGTCTGAAGTACTGACGATCATTGCTCGATTGGTTGAATCTCGGGGCGACGGCACATTGTGTACTATCTGGCTTCCGAACGATAACGGAAAGCAACTCTATTGCGCGGCAGCTCCGAGTCTTCCCGGATTCAGCGCTCACGTAGGGTCAATGCTTATTGATCCAAAAGGTGGATCCTGCGGCACGGCCGTTTATCGAAGAGAGCCGGTTTATGCGACAGATATCCTAAAAGACCCCATCTGGGATCATTATCGTCATCTGCTCTCGCCTTATGGGATTCGTGCTGTGTGGTCGCGACCCCTGTTTACGAGTGATGGTAAAGTCCTCGGGACTTTCGCCATTCATTATCGTGAAGTGCGTAGCCCGGGGGCTACAGACCTGCAATTGATCGAGAATGCCAGTCGTATCGCTGGAATAGCAATTGAGCGGCACATTAATGAGGAACAGTTACGGCATGAACGCGATCGGCTGCGATTGCTCCTGGAAATCACAAGCAGCGTGACATCCAGGTTGGACATCCGGCAAGTGGTTGAGGCGCTTTCGACGAATCTATTCAGAATAATGCAATGTGACGTATCCGCCTTGCTGCTACCCGACTCCGAGAGCGGCGAGTTACGCGTCACTATCTTGCACAATCCCGACGCGAGAGGACCCTTCCGCGAGGGATCGTTGGTGCCGATGAATAGTTCGATCTCGGGTCAGGTATTCCGGAGAGGCAAGAGCATCCGGATCGATAGCTTCGAACAGGTCCGGGAGGATCCTGAAATTTATGGGAATCGTGACGGCCAATTTCTTTATGAGCGCGTGATCGAGGAAGGCCTCAAGGTGGGGTGTTATCTTCCGCTCGTAGGCCGTGATCGCGTGCTTGGCGTTCTGATGCTCTCCAGGCGTTCGGACAATGCTTTTGAGAAAGACGACGTCATCTTGCTCGAGCAGGTGGCCTGTCAGGTAGCGATTGCAGTTGAGAACACGTTGGAGTACGAAAAGGCGACAAGGGATCGAGATAGAGAGACGAAACAAAGGCTCTATCTTGAAGAAGAAATTCGCGCCGAATTCGGACCAATCGTTGGCGAGAGTCCCGCTTTGAAGACCGCGTTGGACCTAGTGTCCGTGGTAGCGCCGACGGATTCGAGCGTGCTGATCCTCGGCGAGACGGGAACTGGTAAAGAGCTCATTGCGCGCGCAATTCACAACCTGAGTGGCCGCAGACAACGGGCATTTGTCAAATTGAATTGCGCAGCAATCCCGCTCGGGCTCCTGGAAAGCGAACTGTTTGGCCATGAGAAGGGAGCGTTTACCGGAGCGATTGCGCAGAAAATCGGACGCTTCGAACTTGCGAATAAGGGCACGCTTTTTCTGGACGAAGCCGGCGACATCCCTCTGGAACTTCAAGCGAAATTACTACGGGTTTTGCAAGAGCAGGAATTTGAAAGGCTCGGCGGCAACCGTACGCACAGGGTTGACGTCCGTCTGATTGCTGCCACGCATCGTGATTTGCCTAGTATGGTGAAGCAGCTGACATTTCGTGAGGACCTCTATTATCGGCTGAAAGTGTTTCCTATCAAAGTCCCATCCTTGCGGCAACGCAGCGAAGACATCCCGCAGCTGGTATGGCATTTTATGGCGCACTACGCTCGACGAATGAACAAGAGTATTGACCAAATTCCCATAGAGACGATGAATGCTCTGGTTCGATATCGCTGGCCAGGGAATGTTCGTGAGTTGCAGAACCTCATTGAACGAGCAGTGATTCTTTCTCCGCATTCCGTTCTTCGGGCCCCGGTTGCTGAGTTGGAGCCGTTCAACGCCTCCCCGGAACGAGATGTCCTAATCAGTGGGCTTGCGGAAGTAGAACGCGACCACATCGTCCGTGCGCTTGACGCGAGCAACTGGGTAATCGGTGGTCCAAATGGGGCCGCTGAGCGTTTAGGGATGAAGCGGACGACGTTGGTCTCCAGGATGCAAAAACTTGGAATAAGTCGCCCCTCAACAAGCGCCGTCAAGAGTCGCGGAGCGCGGTTAATTTGAACTTGGCGCCCTTCGCCTGTCGGTTTCTCCCCACCATGTGCTGCGCCGATCGTCGCGACGAGATCTCGTCAGCGTCGAGCTTTCGTCACAAAATTCGTCAGTTGGAATTCGCAATTTAATGGCCGCCTTGCCACAGCATCTCTCAGGGGCAGAATAACTTAGCTCCGCGTCTCCTCCTTCGGTCAGGCCTCCACTTTTTTGGCATGTCAGTTGCGTCAATCAATCCAGTAAGAGTGAGGAGGATTCTTATGAGTCAAGATCTTTCAGCGCAAACGGCGAAGAGGGCATTCGCGCCGGAGACACCTGAAATGCTTTCCCGTCCGACCGAGATCCAGGCCGCTGTGCCTCTGACGTCCGTTCGTAAGGTCGAAGCGGATGGTGTCCAGGTCTTCTACCGAGTGGCCGGTGACCCAAGTACGCCCGTGATTCTTTTGCTACATGGATTCCCGACATCGTCGTTCATGTTCCACGAACTCATTCCCCGCCTTGCTGATCGCTACCGCGTGATTGCGCCTGACTTGCCCGGTTTTGGGTTCACGGAAGTACCAGCGGAGCGAAAATATACCTACTCGTTCGAGGCGATGGCCGTCACGCTCGATGCTTTCACACGTGCGCTCGGCCTCAACCGTTATGCGATTTATGTGTTTGACTACGGAGCCCCGACAGGCCTCCGCCTAGCGATGGCCCATCCCGAACGAGTTACAGCAATCGTTTCACAGAACGGTAATGCTTACGAAGATGGGCTCGGGGATGCATGGGGACCGATAAGAAAATATTGGTCTGAGCCCACGACAGAAAACAGAGAGGTACTGCGGCAAAACATCCTGACTCTGGAAGCAACGCGCTGGCAATACACGCACGGCGTGGCGATTCCGGAGAGTGTTGCGCCTGAGTCCTACACCTTGGATACGGCGCTGATGGAGCGGCCCGGGAACAAAGAGATTCAGCTGGATCTATTTTTGGACTATGCGTCCAACCTGAAACTCTATCCGAAATTTCAAGAATATTTTCGTAGGTCGAGACCGCCTTTGCTGGCGATCTGGGGCAAGAACGATCCATTCTTCATCCCGGCCGGGGCGGAGGCATTTCGAAAAGACCTACCGAATGCCCAGGTCCAGTTCCTCGATACCGGACATTTTGCTACCGAAACGCATGTCGTGGAAATTGCCGCCGCGATGAGGGAGTTCCTTGAGGAAAACGGCATATCGCGCACTGCAGATAAGGTGGTTTCGCGATGAGTCCCTCTCTGCAAAAAGGGACGGTCGTGCTAGTTCACGGAGCGTGGGCCGATGGTTCGAGTTGGGCCGAAGTTATCCTCCCACTTGAACAACAAGGGCTCCAGGTTGTTGCCGCACCGATTCCTTTGACATCTCTCAGCGACGACGCTGCTGCGCTGAAGCGTGCTGTTGCGCGAACAAAAGGGCCGGTGATCCTGGCCGCGCATGCTTACGCCGGCTCTGTTATTGCAACCGCTACGGAGGAGCAAGTGAAGGCGCTTGTGTACATCGCCGCCCTCGCACCAGATGAAGGAGAAACCGTCGCCCAGGTCTTTTATCGTGATGAACCGCACCCCAAGGCCCCTAAGCTTGCACCGGATGCCGACGGCTTGATCTGGATGCCAGAAGACGGGTTCGCAAATGCTTTCGCACAAAATGCGACAGCAGACCAGATCGCATTGTCCAAAGCGGTACAAAGACCGATCGCGCTGAAGAGCATTCAGGAACCAGCTCCCAAACCCGCGTGGAAATCAAAGCCTTCATGGTTCCTGATTGCGGAAGAAGACCGCATGATTAGTCCCGAGACCCAGCGATTTATGGCTGACCGTATGGGCGCAACCGTCCATTCACACCCCGTAGACCATGCTCCGATATATACGGCGCCGAATCTCGTGGTTGAGGTGATCATGGAAGCTGCGTGTAAAACGCTCCGGTCATAAACGCTAACGGATGAGGTGCAGCAACTCTCCTTGGTGGAGAAAACGGGCATTCGCAAAAGTAGGAGATGTGAAATGAAAAAGTGGAAGATTGTAGTTCCCGCAGCCCTTATTGTCCTCTTTGTTGCTTGGTACGTATTTCGTCCAGAGCGGCTTATCGTCAATCGAAGAGTCCAGGAAAAACTCCCGGCTGCCGAAACCAACTCATCCAACCTGCAGACCCTCGAGTCCGGAAGTTTTCACAGCCTTCTGCATCCGACCCAAGGTACCGCAACCGTCTATCGAGTCGGCGACGGCAGCCGTGTGCTTCGCTTCACGAATTTCAGCACGTCGAACGGCCCGGATGTTCACGTCTACATGGTCGCCGCCGACGATGCGAGCGACGCCGCAACTGTACTGCACGCGGGCTTTATCGACTTGGGACCGATCAAGGGAAACGTCGGCGATCAAAACTATGCTTTGGGTTCGGATGTGGATTTGTCAAAGTATCGGGCTGTATCGGTATGGTGCAAGCGATTCAGCGTGAACTTCGGAACGGCCCCATTAATTCCAGATCACATGATCTCGGAGAAGCAACTGCAGAGGAAGTCATGAAAATCACTTCTCTTGCCATCGTTACCGGAGCAAGCCAGGGCATCGGGCAAGCCACTGCTTTGCGCCTTGCCCGTGATTTTTCCGCACTCATATTAGCCGCGAGAAATGAGAGCGAATTGCAGAAGACCGCAACTGCAGTTAGGTCGGCCGGAGCCGAACCGGTGGTTTATGCACTTGACCTGCGCGAGCCCTCGTCTGCCGAAATCCTCATCAAAGGAACGCTGGACTGTTTTGGCCGAATTGATGCCCTGCTCAATATTGCCGGCGCCGTGCCACAGATCGACTTATTTGAAATGACAGACGAACAATGGAAAGCCGGCATGGAACTTAAGCTGCACGGTGCGCGCCGCTTGACGATCTGCGCCTGGCAAGCGCTTAAGGCGTCGAAGGGTTCGGTTGTGTTTATGTCCGGCAGTGCCGCGCTCGACCCGAAACCCGCCTTTGCCGCCGTAGCATCGACCAATGCAGCGATCACCGCACTCGCCAAAGCATTCGCCCGAGCAAGGGATCAAGGACGGCGTTCAGGTCAACAGCATCGTGCCCGGTGCGGTCATGACGGGACGACGGCGCTCCTTTCTGGAGAAATGGGCACCCGCGCACAACATGAGCGTCGAAGAGGCGATGAAGAAGTTCCCCGAAGAAGCAGGCATTAGTCGTTACGGACAGCCGGAAGAGATCGCCGAGCTGCTCGCCTTCATAGTCTCGCCGGCGGCGAAATGGATGACCGGCACATCGGTACGAATGGACGGGGGCGAGGTCAAGGGCATCTGAAGCAGGGTCATCTCATCGTCGGCTAAGGGCTCGTTAAGGGTTCAAGGTGAGTTGAGCTGGAGGATTGGATTCCAAGGAGGAGTAATCATGAGTCGGGCCTTATCAGGACAAGCAATTAACGCGGAGAAACAAGACCTGGCCTCCCTGCTGACCTCTCAGAATACGCCAAAAGCAATTTAACCAAATTAGCCGCGTGGATAAGTGATCGTAATATCTCCTTTCTGATCACCAGTATCGGCATGATTGTTATGCTCCTCTGGGCAGGATCTTTTAAAATGACAGCTCCTGGCGCCGAAGGATAATTTCCCTGGTTTCTAACAGCCCGCTGATCAGCTGGCACTTTAAGTTATTCGGTCCCTATATCGGATCAGACCTTATCGGCCTTACCATGTGGCTGATTATCGCGGGCTATTTTCGCCCCAAGGCTGGCATCGTAGGAGCGCTCATCACGACGGTCATGTTCTTTACAACCAGCACTATGGTCATAACTACCCCCGGCGCGATTATTTCCGTACCTGGGATTCACGGGATGAGGTACATGAGTAATTTGGGTCGCTTCCTCTTCAAGGATGTCATATCCCTCGGGGTATCGTTTTACCTGAGCAGCTATTTCGGCAAGAAAGCGATCCTTTCCGAAAGCAAATGCTACTAACTGAAACTGTTGGATGGCACCTGGGAAGCGCCATACGGCAGAGCAGATTGAAGTCAGGGCCGGCAACGGGAAGTCGCCGGCGTAAGCGTCGCCCGCGACATCTACATATCCCACTCAAATCATGACAAACCTGCAAACCGGAGAAATGCACATGAATCGGAGCGAAACACTTTCTTCAACCCATGCAAACCAAGCTCGCGCTTTGGAAGAGTACGATCTGGTGATTCTCGGCGGCGGCACAGGATCCACAATCGCCGCGTGGACCTTTGCCAGTCAAGGACAGCGCGTTGCGGTGATTGAGCGCAAATACATAGGTGGATCATGCCCGAACATTGCCTGTCTGCCTAGTAAAAACATCCTCCACGGCGCGAGAGTAGCGTCCTACTTCCGTCGAGGCAAGGAGTTCGGCCTTGCCGCAGACGGCTTCCGCGTTGATATGCCGGCAGTGCGCGCTCGAAAACGCGCAATGGTATCGGGCTTGAATGATATGTACCTCGACAACTTCAAGCAGACCAGAGCGGAATTTATTCTCGGATCGGGGCGCTTCGTGAGTCCGAAGACCTTGGAGGTCAGTCTTGTTGACGGAACAACCCGGCTCCTCCGCGGAGCGAATGTAATCGTCAGCACTGGTACGCGGGCTGCATTGGAATCGACTCCAGGCTTGGCCGAGGCGCAGCCACTCACGCACATCGAGGCGCTCGAATTAGATCAGATTCCCACGCACCTTATTGTGATCGGCGGCGGCTACGTGGGTCTGGAACTATCGCAGGCGATGCGCCGGTTCGGCAGCAAGGTTACGATCATTGATCGAAATGACCATTTGCTGCATAAGGAAGATGATGACGTAACGGAAGCCATTGCCAATCTGTTCCGGGACGAGGGCACCGACACGGTCTTGAACGCACGCGTGAAACGGATTTCGGGAAAATCAGGCGATTCAGTGAGCGTTGTTGTCGAGCAAGACGGGGGAGAAAAGACTCTCGCGGGCACTCATCTGCTTGTCGCGGGAGGCCGGCAACCAAACACGGAGAACATCGGACTGGAATTGGCCGGCATTGAGGTGACCGATCGCGGTTACATCAAGGTCAACGAACGACTCGAGACAACGGCGCCCGGCGTTTGGGCTATCGGCGAAGTGGCGGGAAGCCCTCAGTTCACCCACGTTAGCGTTGACGACTTTCGTGTAGTCCATGACAACCTCATAGGGGGCAACCGCGTGACAACTGGCAGGCTAATCCCCTACACCCTTTTTACAGACCCCGAACTTGCGCGCATAGGCCTGAGTGAGAAACAAGCCAAAGCGGGAGGAATTACTTACCGCTTATTCAAGATCCCAATGGAACGGGTGCTCCGAGCGCTCACGCTATCTGAAACACGTGGATTCTTAAAGGCGCTGGTCGAGGTAAACGGCGATCGCATTCTCGGTTTCACAGCCTTTGCTGTAGACGGTGGGGAGATTATGGCCTCGGTACAGACTGCCATGATGGCGGGATTGCCTTACACCTCGCTCCGCGAAGCCATCTGGGCTCATCCGACTCTAGTGGAAGGGCTAATTCCGCTGTTCTCCTCCGCGCCCTCGCTATCGGCAAGTGTCGGTACAGGTTCTCAGGAAGCAATAGCGATACAGGGCGCTGGAGTAGTACAGCATTAAATGGGTAAAAAGGAGAAAATCATGACCCAGCTTCGGAGTATTTTGGAAGAATCCCAAAGCGGAGCTGATCGCCGCTATTTCGACCAGAGATACCCAACTCTACCATCAGCTGATTCCCCCTTATGAGCAGAATGTATACATTATGTCTCTTTCCTGCATGAAAAGCGAGAAGGACGCCGAGGACATCGCGGACGTCGCGCAGGAAACAATCATCAGCTGCAGGCAACTTCGAGGAGACCCGGACTCAGTTTTCCGCTGTTCCGGATGAATACATTATCGCCGGACTCATTGGGAGGTGAATGCGTATAGCGCCGGCGGAGCCGATTAAGTGATTGATTTAATGGTAGCGCCATCGGCTACCAAATACTCTGCGTAACGTGTTGATTGCATTAATCATGTTATACATAAAAGCTGGTAGCTATCCCCAACCCTATCCCCAAATGAAGAGCTTTTGACTGCCTTTGACACCATCCCCTCCACCAATAAGGACGGCGAGCGGGCCGGATACATCCGGGCTTCGAAGATGGTGCTTGGAGATCGTCGGTCTGCTGATCGGCGGCATCGTAGAAAATCGCATCGCGCCGCTCTCGCATAGCGGTATCTGGTAGGCAGACGCGGTGCGGAGGTATGTGTACATGCTATGCGTACAGCGGTATACCCTGTAACAATCCTTTAACAAAAAACATCCTCCTCATCATCCTCATCCTCAATGAATAAGTTTAAATGAACTAACAAGATACAAATGGAAGTAATTAATCATTGACACGCGCATTTCAACGTGATTATGTGATTTTCGTCGGATCGTTTCTTTTAAGCAGAGTTCCCTCTTCACAAGTGGGAATCGACCTTGGAGCCGATCCGATGCCAGCCTCCCTTGAAGCCCAGCGCCAGCCACTTACGCACGATGATCTCCGCAAATTTTGCGAGGAACTGCTCAGCGAAATCAAAATTATCGTCGGCAATCAAGTAGTCGCAAAACCCCCTACGTCACTACTCCGCCTAGCAGAAGTTATGCGCCGCACCGGCTATGGGCGCTCCTCAATTTACCAGAAGGTAGCCAGCGGCGAATTTCCGGCTCCCGTTGATCTTGGCGGCGGTCGCGGTATCGCATGGCGCGAGGACGAGGTCGATGAGTGGGTTAACAATCGGCCCCGCATCATCCCCGCCAGCAGCAGCCCACGTGGTGCCAGAAGGCCAAAGCCCGCCGCGCACAACTTGGCCCATGACCGCACCCGTGGTGACGTGGAGGCGATGCTCAGCCCTTGAACAAAAACGCCCCGGTCCAGAAGGATCGGGGCGGATATGTCGTCACCGCATATGGCCACGCCGTCGCAGGAAGGCCATACGCAATTAAGAAGCAGCCACCGGGAGGGCAACTAAGAAAGGCTGGGAAACGCCCAGACCGGTATGCTGTCATGGCTGAAAACAGAGTACCATCCGCACCGCCCGATTCACAGAGAGACGTGAGTGAGGCTTCCACTGCCAAGCGGGGAGCCGACTGATGCGCGAGCCGATCAGCAGCCACCACGCCGTAGATATGCTTCGTGAATCGACTCTGCCCCACGTCGAGCGGGCGGTGCTCACCGAGATCGCGTGGCACTGGCCGAACATGTGGCCGTCGATCAATCGCATTGTCCGACACACTGGCCTCGGTTACCGCACGGTGATTGATGCTCTGGAGCGCCTAGAAAAGGAATACGTCATCGAAGTCATCAGCGCCAAGACCACGGACACTCTGCGCCTCAACTTTGCAAATCGCTATTCAATCCGCTGGGAGAAGCTTCAAGAAGCAGCGCCTGAGGATAGGCGATCCATCACCAGTCGTCTGCGGCAGGAGCTTGCGGAAGCTCAGCAAATACTCTGGAACGACTCCCAGCCGGACCATGGCCGAGAGACGGACGGACCTACTGCGGGAGAGGCAGTAGGTGCTGCCGACCTAGTGCGGGAGGCGCAGTACCTACCCACTGCGGGAGCCGTAGTAGGTGCTACGGGAGATGACCCTGACCTACTGCGGCTGGCGCAACGACCTACTGCGGGAGCCGCACCTGACCTACTGCGGGAGCCGCACCCTAACAAAGTACTTAACAAAGAGCTAGAAGAAGAACCTTATGCTGCGAAGAAAACTTCGCAGCCTGCTGCCCGCCGAACCAAGAAGAAGAAAGCTTCAAAACTAAAACCGCCACCCGATCCCAGACACAAGCCGTTCTGGGAAGATTGGGAAACTTATTTCAAAACCAAAAACAAGTGCCCCGCCCCTGAGGACGAACAGGAACACTGGCACCTCGGCCGCTTTTTGAAAAAGAACTTGGGCATGAAGCGAGAGGAGTGGCGCACGATCCTGAACAACCGGGGGCACAGCCCGGTCACTCATGCCCGTTCCCTTAGCCAGTGGATAAGTTTTGCGCTGTCGTGGCTGAACGGCTTGGCAGACGACTGGGGCAAACCGATCTCCGAAAATTCGAACTCACGCAAGCCACCAGCGAGCCAGAAGATTTCCGGGATCGATTACGAGCGCGAATTTAATTTTCAGTCGGGGCAGGCGGTGGGGAAGCTATGACAACAGAAACCCTGCGAGAACCTCACATGTGTGCCATTCACGGCACAGTTATGCCGAACCAGTTCTTCTGTCGGGACTGTTCGAAAGAAGCAGACGAAAAAAACGACCTTGAACGGGCTATTGCTGTAATGCAGGCAAGGCTTAATTCCACTCGCGTGCCTTCGCGCTATCACGACAATAGGCTGAACGATTTCGTGACCGAGACTCCCGCTCAGGAATCGGTGATGGACACTGTTCGGAATTACATCTGGAACTTCCCCGACAGCTTCTGCCGTGGCCGCTGCCTGAGCTTTATCGGCGGCGTCGGCACTGGCAAAACTCTGCTCGCTAGCGCTATGCTCCAGACCCTCGTCGGCATCGCGTTTCCGACCGAGAGAAAAAATGAATACTCTCCCCCCGGTCGTATCTACCGCGCCAAGTATGTAACGGCTCCCGAGCTTGTTCGGCAGGTCAGAGATACATGGACGAAAGATGCCAAGGTCACCACGACAGAAGTGATCCAGAGCTTTGCGGGGACTGACTTGTTGGTCATTGACGAAGTCGGCGCGGGGGTGGGAACGGCCAGCGAGCTTTCACTACTAGCCGAGATTGTTGATTTGCGCTATCAGGCGAGACGCCCCACTATCGCAATCTCGAATCTTGGCCGTCCGGGGTTAATCGCCGCGCTCGGCGAGCCGGGTGTAGACAGGCTGCGCGACAACGGCGGCGATCTCTGTCTTTTCAACTGGCCAAGCTATCGCAAATAACTGGAGGAACAAGACATGAGCAGAAGGCAGAGCTTTCCAGCTTCGCGCATTCCGGAGACGACCGCCAGCGCGTATCCCGTCAACACGCGGGTATGGCTGCGTTGCTGTCCATTCGGTCAGCCGATGAGTGCGAAACCAGCTTCAAACCTGCATAAACACTGCCATTTGCGCGGCTTGCGCCGCTTAACTGGCAGTCAAATCAATCGGTTGCCAATCCGCCGCAAAACGGCCACCCGCTCAAGATGCCGTAGTACACGCGAAATCCCCAATATCCATGCGGAATTTGCGCTGTTTACGTCGCTCCGCGCACACACACGTAAAGTGCGGCGGACGCATTTTTACCGGGAATTTGTGGGGGAAATGGCTCAGTTTATATCCTTGCCGTCCCGCGACTCAGGCGGCAGGATGCGCTGCCGGATGGTGGCCAACTTTTGCTGCATGCGGACGGCAGGCGGAAAAAGCCGGTCAAGATCGATTCCGCCGTCCATTGGTTCGTCGTCATCGTCGCCTCGCTGCTGGTCTACGACATTCTGCCCGCTGCCGAAAATTGCTTTACCGATAAAGGTTGGCCCTTTGGGACTAGGCAGGAAGCCCATGGCCACGTCCAGCGCAGTGCGGTCTTTTTCGCCCAGCGGCAACTGGCCGTATACGACACGAGCCTTGGTGATTTTGTGGTGGGCGGTCATGGCGATGATCTTCACCAAGCTTACGGCCTGCGCCTGTAACGCCACCATGATCGATCCCAGAAGATGGGAGGCGTCCACACCCGCTGCCAGAGCGATGGCTTCAATCGTCAGATGTGCGCGATCATGCATGCTCAAGGCGTCGTACTTGGTGAAGAAGCGGACGATAAGTGGATCAGTGCTGAACCGCATCGCGCTCAAACATTGCCTCAATCCGCCATCGGCACGCTTCAGCAGCGACGTGATCTCGGGTGCCGCAGCTAGTTCCTTCGCGCTGACGCCTAAACGCCGCAGCGCGGCCTCATTCGCGTCGCCGGGTCGGGGAGTAGCCGGTGGCTTCATGCAGACAGAGTAGAAGTTTTGCCGCACGAACGTAAACAGGTTTCAGGTGATTGGAGAAATTAAAAATGGCTGGCCAAACATGCAAAGGTGAGGTGAGGAAATGAAGCCTCGAAGTAATTATCGGGCCGCAAAATCCGCTAGGACACGGCGCATGAGTGAATGCATGTCGCGGATCGACGAAAACATCGACAGGAAAATTAAAAACGGGAGTAAGAAATCTACCGGCAAGAAACCGAGAAGTAAGCAGCCGGAAGCGCCTGCGGATATCCCCAAAGAAGACCCTTATCAAAGAATTTTGAGACGACTCCGCGAAGAGCGGCAGACGAAGAATCCTTCCGGAACCGCGTAAACACTGGCGAAAAGCTTACCAAGATTACTTTTCAGGTTAATCATGGCAAGACGCACAGATATGCCGATGATGAATTTAATCGCCGGGATCACCGACTTGGACTCGTGCCTTGAAGCTTTCGCGCAGGGACACAAAAAGGTGATCGCCATCGGAGCCGCGATCTTCGGAGAGGTGCGCGGCGTGTTTGTCCTTGCAGGGGACGATCTCTACAGCCCGGTGGGGCCGGATCGCATGCGGATGTGGGCGCGGATCATCGGCAATATGCCAGCGGGCTTGTTACAGGCATTCGAGGCTGAACTGGCCATCGTCAAAGCCAGCCGGAGGGAGAGGGACTGATTAGCAAAAAAGGGTTATGCGACGGCAGCACGGTGCCTCAGCGCTTCACGGCGAGGTATCGTAGGCAACCACCACCAACGACCGAAAAGGAGCAATTCAATGAATAAAACATTCGGATTTGAGCAGAAACGACTCGGCTATCTGGTCTTCGACGGCAAGGAAATGCCGATCATCACTGAGCGACTGCGCAATGTGCCGCTTGACGCTTGGCTGTCGGATGACACGAGCGAGGAGTTCGGGGCACAGGCGGAGCTAGACAGGCAACGTGTTCGACAATACGCGCAGCGGGCTAACGAGATCGAATGGCTGTGTGCCGTCATTCGACCGCTCGCCGAGCGCTACGATGCGCCCAATGCGCCGATGGGTGAACTCATTAAACTACTCCCCGAGCCGGATCGGACCAGAGCAGAGGCAATCATGCACGCGAAGGTACCTTTGAATGCGTTGCCTCTCGAACGCCTGAATCGCCAGCCGTGGCATGGCAACATCGAGGACGCCATCTTTACATTGATCCATAAGGACGAGTTCGGCATAGACGACATCCTTGCTGAAGCACGCATCGCGAAGAACTCCATAGAGCGCCCAGCGGCGAAGGCGTATGCAGTTCGCATCATGGATGTGTTGACAAACTATCCGGCGACGGCGAATGTAGCTGTGCCGGTCATGATGTCGCAGCAGTCTAATGAAGTGCAATAACAAACCTTGGCCGCTGCGCCAACGCGCTCCGGGCTGCGGCTAAGAAACGTTCGCAGTGAGGAGAATAACGACCATCTGTATATAGGAAGTTCGCCATAAAACGGCTCGCGAGCGATTTTATTTCATCGCCCGTCGCCTGAATCACAAACAGAGACTGGATGCCATCTTGGCCCCCAAGCGGGACACGCCGCGACAGAACTTGGACTGGATGACGAAGCAACTGGAATCCCTGATCGCGGAGATGCGCTGAGTCCTCCGACGTGCGTGAACTGGGCAAACATGGTGGTGACCGCAAGTCGGAGAAGGCCAAGGATCAACCTTGTAATACAAGCTTGAAATATGGCACCGTCCCTCATTTCTTGGCCCGCCTCACCCGCGACCGTCCTGATTTAGCCGCACAGGTGCAAGCGGGCAAGTTATCGGCCAATGCTGCGGCCATCGAGGCTGGGTGGCGCAAGAAGCTGTCGGCGCTGGAACAGATTCTCAGACTGCTGCCGAAGTTGACGCCTGAAGAGCGGACCCCATGGTACATGAACTTACAGCGGACTTCTCGAAGAAGTTAAAGTCACCGGATCAATCAGCGAATTTAAATTTATGATCAGGAGCACGGGCTGTCCGGGTGAAGGGTTATGCCTTGGAAAGCATCCTAGAGGTTCCTAGATGCCAGCAAGCTGGTTTGTGCTGACACCGTTTACAGATTTGCAGAAAGGATGAACGAAAAGGGCATGAAAAATTGGACTTTGGCTATAGCCGTTGTGGCAATTGCTCTGGCGGGTTCTCATGCACAGACAGAGTCAGTCAATGGCCCGTCGCTCGCAGAGACTGAGAAATGGATTCAAGACACGCTGCCAGACGCTAGTTATGATGTATTCGATGACCCCCAAGGGGTTGATGGTTCTCGCGGGGGTTATACATCTGCTTCGTACGCAAATATCGACGCCTGCATCATACATTTGACCCATGTTATTACATACAAGAATGGCAGTAAGGAGCAGTCCTTCGAAGACTTTTCTCTCAACGCCATAGACCCTGACACCATTAAAAGTGACCGGAGTAGTACCCTTGGGAAAGCGCTTGTTACATACAGCACGAGAAATGACAAGCCCCTTATTAAAATGATTCTTTCTAATGGCAAGAAAGGGAATGCGCATGATTCTTCAGTGTTCGTTCGAGACGATTACGCCCCACGCCTCGTTAAGGCATTCAAGCATGCTGTAGAGCTTTGCGGAGGAAAGGCGAGCGCGTTCTAAGGACAGGATCGGAGGAGATCAAGGGGTCGGCTTTCGGGCTGGCCCTTTGCTTTAGTCATGCGCATAAAGCCGGGGCGTTGCTGGGCGCGTCGGTAGCCTTTGGATAGCTGGAAGCGCTCGCCGGAAAGCCGACGAGCATCACGGATATTCGCATCGCGACGGCCCGTGAAGCAAACGCGAAAATAAATTCGCGCTCGCTTCGGACACAAGGGACGTAATCGCACTCCCCGGCGGCGAAGAAATAATCGGTTAGTGTCCTATTTGGATTTTGGCTCTTTTCGTGTTGGCCTGTATTACATAGTCCGTCCAGATCATGGACGATTATGGCCTTGACACAGAAATGCATCTCACTAGACTTCATTCATGGATGGCACTGGGAATCTCGAAAACGAAATTGGCAGATTGCGACGCCTGATTCATGCCCTTGGTGGACAGATACCAAACTTACCCTACGGGTCAAAAGAACGGGTCGAAAAAGAGGCGCATCAACAAAAGCTAATGGCTGATCTCAAAGACCTTGAGAGTGATCCACGGCACAAGGCTTAATCATGAATCAGACAGACGTAACTCAACAGTTCGCCACCGATGAGTAATGCCTAGCCCACCTTGAGGCAATCCGCTGGCCGGATGGAAGTTCGCTGGCCTACCTGTGGCAACAATCGCATCAGCCGGATCGATGGCCACGTGAGACACCGGAACGCGCCAGCGGGCCGAAACGCGATTACGGGGCATCGTGACTTCAGGCAGAAGTATTGGGATTTCTTACCGGCTGACGTTTCGCGCCTGCGATAGCCTGCCGCAGAAGAATTTTCTGGTCGCTCGTCAATCTTTGCAGTCGCCGGGAACGTTGCGCATTATTAAGTGCTGGCCACTCCGCCGCGATCTGCGTTATGTCTGGCATCGGCATAAGTTAAATTTGAATTTCTCGCTCACGGCAGAAAGAAGACCCGCCTGTGTCACCAAGCGGCTTTTCTTCCATCCACGTGCCCTTGCGAGGTCCGTGGACGAAACCGGTTCACCCAAGGTCACGGTGACGAAGCCATCGCCCCGGCTGGTCTGCGCTGCGCTGCTTCCGCTTGCAGTTCGTGAAGCGTCTTCGCCCGCTGCTGTGCCGCGCTCGCTGCCGCCGCGACTCGTGCTGCTGTCTTCATGGCGAGCAGTCTAGGTGCTGGTGCCGCTGGGGGTGTCCCCCTTGGAATCATCGGTTGTCTGGGGCCATGGCTTCCCATCCCATACAACTCTCTGGCGATTCGCGTTTTTGCCGCAGGAAGGCTTAACGCTTTTCTGGCAATCGCAATGGGGAGGTGGCCGGTGGAACCAAGCACGATATCCGAGAGGCTCCATTGCGCGTTCCGCTCTTCAACCGGAACTCTGCGCTGAATCGCCTTACCCGCGCCCAGCAAATTCGAATATCGCTCGTTCAAAGCTTTCAGACCGGGGACGGCTTGATTCACCTGATCCTTGATGTTGCCATAGACTTTGCCCGCCGCCTCGTTGACGACATTTTCGAAGGGATCGTTCCCCGTCCACGTCACCTTATCGCCGACCATGCGTTTAAATTTGAGCGCGGCTTCCGGAGACATGCGCAGGCTGCGCCGTCCCACAGGCCGCAGGGATAAGTTGCCCTTGGCATCCCGGAACGGCTTCCAGTTGTAAGTGAGTTCTGACTTCAGATCGTTGAGCTTGCCAAACAACCCCGCATCCCCGGCCCTCTGGGCCTCCAGCATGGCATCGTCGATAGGCTTCAGGGACGAAGAGACATCGACCACCTTGCTCGCGTTCTGCGGCAGCTTGGCCTGTCGGTCAATCTCTTTTCCTACTTCGTGTATCCGGGCAAAAGTTTTGTCGCCAAGCTCATGCAAGCTGTTTCCCGTAAGTCCCTCTTCCAAAATCGCCCGCGCAGGATTCCGCCCGAACTTCATATCTGCCGTAGATGGCTTGATTAAATTGTTGATCAGCCGCATAGGATACGTCTCGGTGACGTACGTGCCCACCTTCCCCGGCACTTCTGCGGCCTTGCCCGCCAGCCATATGCCGATCACATCGCCCGCCACGTTAGCCGCCGCCAGCTTGGGATCGCGGTGGAAGTCATTCCTCAATTCCATCACCCGGTCGTATATTTGCTGACCGGGATTCATCTGGAGCAGGCGATTCATTCCATCGGTCGCCTTCTGGGGATCGACGCTGAACACGTCTTTCAGGGCGCTGTAGGCCTGCGGAGCTAAGTCCGGAATGCCGAAGAGCACGCGCCCCACGCGCTTGATGGTGTTCAAGCCAAACTCTCCGGCAGCGGGATCGGTCAGGCTCATCGGCATACCGGGAAACACGTCGGTCGGTTCCGTGGCGCTCTGCACCCGGCGTTCCATGCGACTCCACGGCCCCGGCTTTTCCGGAACGGCCTCGGGGAGCGCCAGCGACTGCAACTCCGCCTCCGGAGTCTTCTTCCTACGCAGTTCGGCTATACGGTCCCGACCGTACCGCTCGCGCTCATCAGGTTTGATCCTGTATCCGGCCCCTGATGCCGTCATTACGTTGCTGTAGGGGATGGCGACGAATTTTCCATCCGGCCCCACCATCTGGTAAGAGCCTTCGCCACCGTTGCCCTTGGTGAAGTCCGGGGCGCTCACCGTAGGAGGCGTCTTGTAGGCCGCGAAGGGATCGTCCCCGCCGTCAGTAGGCGGTTTCTTGTAGGCGGCAAACGGGTCATCGCTAGCTTGCGCCATCACTGTGTCACCTCGACAGCCCCCGGATGATCGTGGATGAACTGTTCTTTCTGGAGGCGATGAATCGTTCCCGTACGCCCGTCAGGGAGCTTCATCGTGATCATGTCCCCGCCCGCCGCGCCTCCGCCGCCCACATCCGTGCGCAACGGCACCTTGGGAATACCGCGCCGCAATCTGGCCAGAGTTTTGTCAAATGCATCCAGTTGCGCCAGTGCTTTCGCTTTGTCGGGGGTCAGTAAACTGGGGAGTGTGGCCTCAATCGCCGCTCTTACCTGATCCGATCCTTGCCCTGCGCCCAGAGTGGTTCGCATGGCCATCGCCTGTTCGGCCAGTTGACGCGTGGCTACCAGAAAGTTCCATTGGTCATCGGACAAGGTTCCCAGAGCGCCCGAAGCTACCAGTTGATCCAGTGCCGCGTGCGGATCACCGGCTCGCATGGCCAAAGCAATTTTGACCTTCATTTCTTCCGGGAAGTCTTCCTTCAGGTTGGTGATAGCTTCGCGAGTAAGTTGAGAGCTACCCATGATGTCCTGTATGAAGTTCTCTCTGGTAAGAGACTTATCCCCCTCCGCTGCGGGCAGATATCGTCCCGGTTCCCCGCGCATCTCTGAATAAGTTTTGTAGGTCGGCGCATTCTCGTTCGCGGTATCGAGTACGCTGAGCGGACGACCTCCACCCAGAGCCGTCGCTCTGGTTTGCGCCAGCTTCACCTGAAATTCCTGCTTCTTGCGCGTGAACGTATCCGCACTCTGGAACATGGCCACGACTTCAGGGGGATTACTGGGATCGCCGGGGCTGTAGCGTTTATTCGCGGCGCTATCGATAACCTGTCCGGTCGCAGTATCGAACTTCAAGCCGACCTTCGCCGCCCCCGCTGCTATCGCTGTTGATCCGGGTGGAATCAAATCCGGGCGCGATGCATCCAGCCACGCCTTGCTTTTATCCGGCAGTTCGTACAACTTCAAGCTTGGTTTCTGCGTAATCCCATACGTTGATTGCATGAGGTCGGTGAAGAACTGCGCCTTCTGTTCGGGAGTCGCGCTGGGATTGAGCGTTTCGTAGTTCTTCTGCGCCTGCCGCAGGTAGGCCAGCTTTACGGCGCTGTCTTGCTGGGCCTCCGCGTCCGGAGAGAGGTTGGGAGTGGCCGCTGCCAAAGCCTGCGCCTCGCGCTCGTCTCCGGCGCTGGCCGCTGCCGTCTTGCGGATTCTGGCCTGCGGATCGGTGATGCCCAGCTTGTCGGTGATCATGTGTCCGAAGCGGGCCACGGCGTCGGGGTGGCGGTCGGGATGATATAGCTCGCGGATGTCCTGAAGGTTCTGGCGCAGGTCGTTGACCTTGGCTGCATACTCGCTGGGGTCTTGCTTGGGGTCGATGGTCGCGAGCAGCTTGCGATTGCTGTCCACGAGGTCGCCAAGGCGCGTGGCGTGTAGTTTAAATTCCTCGTCGGACAGTTGCTCCTTACGCTGGCGGCGGTTGGCAATGCTTCGTTCCGCTATCTGTGCGCCGAGGTTCCACGCGTCCTCAGTTGCCATGACATGTTCCCTTTCAGGCTTTAATCACTATCTTCCTGCGCGACACCTTCTTGGTCCTGCCTGCCGGAACTACGTATTCACCGCGATGCAACAGCGCCAAGCCTGTCTTCTTTACGCGGCCACCGCTTTTAAACGACGGGATCGTTTCCGTGAGGGCGGGTTGTGTCGTTTGTAGACCAGTGCGCCGCTGCGATTTCTTGAGCGTGTTTCTTGCCTGCCTCTTCTGCATCGCGCCCTGCGCTATGTCGATGCCTGCCTGCCATGCATCGTTTGAAGCCATTGTCCTTGCTCCCTTTTTCTGCCGTGATTCACTCTTGCATCTTGGTGCTCTCAACTGGCATGGTTCACTTTCCGATCACCCGCCTAATGCAAATGTTTCGCCAGCACTTGCACCGGTCGTAAGTCCTCTGCCCAAGATCGAGTTACTCCAGTTCTGCATCTGCGCCTGAGAAAACTGGAACTGCTGGCCCAACGCCTGCATGCCGGTGTCGAGTAGGTTGGTTCCCAGACTCGCTGCCGAAGTCGCCGCCTGTCCGGTGAGCTTGCTGATCATGTCTGAAATATTGGCGCGGGCCTTGTCATCGATAGTCTGGTTCGACGCATTGGTTCCGCCTGAGCGATTCCCAAACTGCGCGTTAACCTGTTTCTGCTGCTGCGCCTGTTGCTGCTGCTGCTGAATCTGCGGGGCCAGCAGCTTCGCCGTCTGTGCCGGGTTGCCGCCCAGTAGCCCCTGAAAGAAATTCCCTGCCGATGTAGTCAACCCCTGACCGACAGAGGTGCCATAGCCTGCCATCTGACCCGCTTGGTTTATGCCAGCGTTAATAGTCGGGTTACTTCCTCCAAAGATGCTCGACCAAAAGCTCATAACTCCTCCGACTTACGCGGCTTAGCTTTCCGCCAGTTCCTTACGGATCATCTGCGCGGTCTGCGCTCTACGTTGTTGATCGTTGAGCATGAGCGGATCAGGAATATTTCCAGCCTTCACGCCGCGCTGAACCTCGCTCATCTTGACGTTCTCCTGCGGCCTGCGCAGATCAGGATTGGAGCCGACGCGCTCTGCCCACTTCCTGTCGTTTTCCGCAACGGCCTTGGCCGCTATCGCCGAGTCGTGCGCTTCCTGCCGTTGCTGTGCGAGTTCCTGCTCGCGCTTATCAAAGCCGAATGCCTGATTCGCATACGTCATCGGGTCCAGCCTGCGGGCATCAGCCTGCCGGATGAGTTCAGACGGAGAAACCGGCATGGGCTTGCCATCGAACAGGCTGCGATACTTCCAGTCAATGTCGGAAATCTGCGCCAATCCAGCGCCAGCCTTGGCGGCGAACTCATTCACGTTGAAAGTTGGACTGCCGGGAGTTGATCCGGGTGCACCGGATACATAGCGGCCTTGGTTGTCGCGGCTTTGCTGATAGCCGGGTGCGTCCGCCGGAATGAAGCCCGAGGCCCGCGCCTGCTCGTTCTGAGTTCGATAAAAAGCCGCTTGCGCCGCTGCCGTGGCTCGCTCGTTTTCGATGCGTTGCTTCTCTTCTTCCCACGCCACCAAGCTGGGCGCGATTTGAGTGTCGTAAAAATCGATATTCGAGCGCTTCGCCAGTTCGGCTGCGTCACGGGCGGCCTTGGCTTCGGCCCTCTGTTTGTCTGCTTCGGTGAGTACGCTAGTGAAGGCGGTGATCGCCTTTGGCTCCATACCGGCGATCTGCTCGTCGGTGAACCCGGAATCTTTCAGAATCTGTGCAACGGTTGCCATAACTAACTCCTTAGTTCGTAGTCTTGTGGTTCACTCGCCCATCGTGGTACTCTCATCCGAAATGGTTAACTTCAATGGTTCACTTACTCACCTATCCGTGACTAGTTAGCGGCAACGGCTTGGTACTTCGCGGTGTGTAGTACCTTCGCTCCTTCGCCGCTGCTGTCGCTGCTTCCGGCAGGGAGCCATCCGGATCGATGGAGCGCTCCAGATTTCCAGATTCCGGCTCTGCCACGACTTCACCGCCGAGGTCGATATGTGCCGATGGAAGTTGCGAATTTATTTCGCCCACCTTCACCGTGGCGGCGACTTCGGTCGGGTAAACGTCATGGAGTTGCAGTTCGATCTGAACGCGGGCCGAGTAGCCAGAATAGGCATCAGTCGCTCTTAAGGAGCAGTCATGTGCCAGCCGCTCAGCGATCCTGTCGCACAGGTCGTCGATGATGGCCGCGCCACTGATCCGGCCCGGTATGTGGATCGGCTCCGTGATCGGTTCCATAAGCGGTTCCATAACTCAGGCCCTCCTTTGCGCGAAAAGATGACTGACGTTGGCGTACGCAGGCGGGGCAGGTTGCCCGTTGATCTTTTCTTGCCGCTTTTTCAAATCTCTGAAGCGCCGCAGCAACTCGTAGCTAGGAGCCATGACTTCGCGCCCGCTCTCGATAGAGCAGATGGTGCGCCTGCTGCACTTCAGCGCGTTCGCCAAATAAAGCTGCGAATATAAAAAATCGCGCCGGAACTGTTTCCACTCTACGGCGCGGGCGCAGGCAAGCTGTCGATCTTCGGCGCTGACTTTGGAACGTAAGCGGAGCCTCGTCGGCATGGTGGCTTCTCCCCAAAAATGAAAAAGGCCCAAGCCATCTTTTGCTGGCTTGAGCCATTACCTAATCTCTTCCCGCAGGGAAAAGCCTGCGGAGAAAAGGGGTATGCGTCTACCCTCACAGGTTGCACCTTTATCGCGCACAAAGTCAAAGGGTTTTTAAACCGCGCTGAAGGTCAACACAAAAGCTGCTGCCCAGTCTCCTCTTCGGTCGCATAGGTCATTCAGCAGCCGGAGCGGATTGCGTTTGGTTGTAGAGGCTCAGGCAGGTTGGCAATGTGTCTAAACCGCCGCTCAGGGCGTCCGACTTGTAAAACCAGTCCCACGTCTTACACCATTGCCCTGTTACTGTATCCAGAGCAACGCCAGAAACGCCATTAGAAGACACGGTTTCAAAGCGATGGATAGGCGGATAGTGCCGTTCTTTAGCAGCAGGCTTAGGTGATTGATCGCAGCCAGTTGGCTGCAAGAAGATGAGCATGGCGGCGAGACAGGCGGCAATTCTCATGCCCGCTATGCTACCGCTATCTGGACGGGGCAGCACAACAGAAGCATCATCTCGACTACGACATTCACACCATTTCACTCTCGGACATGGATGCGGCGAAGCTCTGGATGATCGAGCACCAGCTTGGGCAGCGAAACCTCAATAACGAGCATAGGAGTTACTGGATCGGCAAGCATTGCGAACGAGAGAAAAGGGCGCACGGTGGAGATCGGAAATCAAGTGGCCAAAATGGCCACTCGAAAACGCGAGACGAAATCGCCAAGCAGCACAAGGTTGGCTCGCGCACCGTCGAGCGCGACTCCCAGTTCGCCCGCGCCGTCGATACCATCGCCGCCAACACCGGCGACGAGGCGAGGACGGAGATTCTCGACGGCGACCTGAAGCTGACGCGGCAGGAGGTGCAGCAACTGGCGGAGATCGCCAAGGCGCAGCCGCTGGCCCTCATCGCGTCAGTCAACCTGATGCGCCGGAACCTCACCAAGGGCCAGCAGGCGATGGCAATCCTCTCGCTTCTTCGTCACACTCGTATGATTTCACACTTCCTCTGGCGGGCTTATGGTGTACAGTTACTTGCACCAAGCTGCCGGGTGTGAGTTCTGAAATGATGAATGTATTGTTTGTCTGTTTGTTTCTGATAATGATCTTGAAGAAATTCCTTGTTTATGTCGTACTCATCTTGGGGTGTTTGATTTTGGGGATGTACATCGCGGAGGAGTGCAAGTTTCCTATGCATATAAGCATAGGAGTGTTAATCATCCTTGGCTCACTTGTCTGCGCTAGACCTCTCATGCGTAAAGTCAAGGAAGAGTGGGATGCCGAGCCACCCATCATCTAATTTGTCGATGGCCGGATCGGATCAATCAGCTTCTGATTTTTTTTCCACCCGTCGGCGGTATGTTGGGTATTGCCGGTGGGCTAAGCGAGGGTCCTTTATTAGCCGATTTCTCTAGAGCCTCCAGCGTCCTTGCAATTTCCTTCAGAACGTCAAAGACTGCGTTCAGAGCCTGGTTTGGCCCGGCATCTTTCAAGGCAGTTTCAGCGATGACGATTCTCTTGTGAATTTCTGTGCTGGACATACAAATGTCCCTCCTCTCGCCCATTTGGGTGAGAGGACGATGCTAAGGCCACTCATGGAGCGTGTCTAGGAAAAACTAGCAAAGTTGACGGCCTCCTTGGGCCGGCGTGAGGGCGCAATTTACGGGCCGCTTGCGTCTGGGGCGGCAGGCTTACGTGTAGCCGGTCAATGCGCGATCCAAGATATAAAAACGCGGCGGTATTGCTCCCTATCGTCAGCACGAATCCGAGGATCAAGAATGACCGTGTTCAGGTCCGCGTGCATGCCTTCAGCATAGACCAAACATGCGCCAATCATGCGCCTGAGTTCTGGCTGGTTGTCGCCGTAATTTTCCGTGATCAAGGCTTCTAATAGAAGTCTTGAAATCTGCGGATCGGGCAAGACTTACATTGTCCGTCTTGAAAGCTGAGCGGGGAAAATGCTGATACTATTATTGGTTTTTTCTGCGCCACGGCTGGGTTAAATCGTTACATTGTCACCATTTTTAATCGCAGGTCTGCGGCTGGAGATGATGCTTACATTGTGATGATCAGCGGCCAAGATGCGCCAACCATGCGCCCTCGGGTTTTGGTGAGTGAAAGTAAGAGGCGGAAATGCGTAATAGCTACCGCGCCACACGGGGATCATCCGGGACAACTTCGAGGCGGACATGAACAGGCACGAGGCTCGCGGCTGTTGTGAGCGCTGCCAGCGGCTGGTGAGGGGGGCGAAGCACCCGGCAGGGCGTCGAGAGTGTAAAAGGCGGCCCGCTGATAACCAGCACAGGGGTGCGTGGCTGGCGCAGGGGGCATCGAGCGCGGGAAGCCTTGCCAACCTCGATGGTTAACGTAGCCCTGCCCTCCGGCCCAGATGCCCTCGAACAGAGGCGCGGTATCCTCAGCGAAATAGGCTCGCCCACCATGGACCGGGATTCCATTCGCGGACTCCTCCGTGCCATGAACAGGTCCCGGAACGATGCTCGGAATAGCTGTAGGTAGAGTCACTGCAAAGCGCAGTCGGAGGCCACAGGGAATCGCCAGCAATCGTGCCGATGAGGAATAGAAAGAGGCATACCGTTGTTGTTCTTGCCGGTCGAAACCGTTTCCGGCGCTTGATTTCGACGAGTAGCCACACGACAGCAGCCACGAAAAGGACCAACGAAAAGAAGCCTATCGAATGGAGGTACATCCCGATCAAAAACGGGATCATGAACACGAGCGCCTTCGCCTGCTTCTCCGAGCGCAATTTCCTACGGCGTTCGCTTTCGATTTGGTCGGAATAGGCCTTGGCGCTTACTTGGGCATTCACCTCGATCCCACAATTCGAGCATCGAAACATGACGGTATCGTAGGTGACATAGTGCTTCCCGCAGTTCGGGACAATCGAACTCCTGTTTCATTCAAAACAAGGGCGGCCTTTGCCGCCGACCTCTCTTTAGCTGGTCACCATGGTAGCTCAAGAGGTGTGCCACGACGGTTCTGGGTGGTTGACCGGCAAAACGAAGCTACGCAGAAGGCTAACAGACCGGGCGGATCGCTCTACGACGTCGGACTCTGGACATGATCACGGAGCCATCTAACCGATCAGAGCCTACGTCTTGATTGCCGATTTACGCGCCACCTGCCGCCAATTGTCATGCCACTATCAGCGGCTTGCATGATGAGCGTATCGATTCGCGCAAGCAATGCGAATCCGGACTCGGTGTTGAGATCAGCTCCGATCCTCACAGCCCCGGCTGAGTTATTTAGCAATAGGAGGCTTATGCTGTCATATTGGTTTGCCATAGGAGAGCCGTCGCCTTGCATCAATGACGTGATCGGGCATTGGTAGGCGTGGTCTTATGGATTGAATCGGGATCGGATCGGTATGGCATCGGCTCAGGGTCAGATTGTAGAAGATTGGTGGAACGGACTTGACGGGACGCCCTTAGAGGGGCGCGGGCAGGGGCTTAAAGGTGTGGCTTATACTTTCTGCCATGCAAGTCGGCAAGTTGAAGCAAAGCATCAGAGCGGCAATACACCTTATTCCACCGGCAGCCATTTTGGTTTTTACCGGGCTTGCTATCGGACAAAAGACGCAGAAGGAGTCCGCACCACCGACTGCCGGTCCCGAAGAAGTGTGCGCCTTCATTGCCGATCAGATGAGACAGGCAGTGCCACAAACCCCAACCCTCTGCTCCGGCAAGCAGGGCCGTGCACGGGGATATTACCACCTCAACATTTTCACGCCGACGAATGCACTTCAGGATAAGATGCGGCGGGCATGGTCCTCAAACGTTGGAGAAAATAGGTAGCCCAGAAACCCTAAGCGGTGCTTGTACGAAGGTGGTTTGTCGAGCGACTATTTCCGATCAAGCTATGGCGCAGCGCGGCTTGCGATATACGCTCTACGTCAGGCCGATGGTCGGACTTCCCTCGGAGTTTTCTGAGCCGTGGTATCGCTATTGGTGGCGACTGCTCATGAATGAGAAGGAGTCCGATTCCCCGAAGAGCAATGAGAATGCAACACACATGGGCAATTATGGATGTGAGAGCGTTACTTAGCCGCTCTTCGTAAGG
>Ga0206966_1080_pt1 | contig 29659 bp, 21 predicted proteins | sample Alteio_BWOrgHeat_23_FD_152970 | JGI IMG/M metagenome (GOLD analysis project Ga0206966, IMG submission 152970) | Enriched cells from forest soil in Barre Woods Harvard Forest LTER site, Petersham, Massachusetts, United States -... | ecosystem: Environmental > Terrestrial > Soil > Temperate forest >...
AACTGCATCCCATATTGCCTTCCCAGCCTGCCAGGAAACTGCACACCGAAGCCTTCGCGAGCATGCATGAACGATTGTTGGAAATTTGCTCGCGCTTCGCGCGTTTGCCTGTTTCCAGATAAATACTCCAGAGGAAATCAAGCGATGCGGGTGCTGAGTCTTCTTTTCGCGGTTTCATTGGCCGTTGGTGCGTATGCTCAGAGCGCGACGAATCCCTGCCCTAATGCGCAACCGGTGCCACAGCAGCTGAAGCTCCCGACATTCATTCCACCAGGCGAGCCGGTTGCGGTAGAGAAACAATTACTCGCATATCTGAATACGCTTGAGTATCGAAACCTGGGCTGGTGCCATGATAAGTCGGTCCGCGATACCGGACCGCTGATCCAGGGAACGGCGGCCGTGCTCCATCCAGCAGTGCATATCTACTACTCAGCAGAGATGTCGAATTGGCTGGTGAACGGGCGCAAGGGAGATATCCCCGAAGGCGCGGTAATCATTAAGGAACAGTTTTCTCCGATTCCAGCGGCGCGATACCACGACATCTCGGTGAAGGACCTGGGATGCTCGAATGACTGGACGATCATGATAAAGGATTCGAAGAGCTCATTCGATGGGTGGTTCTGGGCTGAGGTATGGAACGGGAGCAACCCCACGAACTCGATGAACTTCAATAATCCGTTCCAGTATCCGAATGCTGGATACGGACTGGTGTGTTTGCGATGTCACTCCTCGGCGGAGAGCCAGCACACGTTTGTGTCGCTAAGCAACATTGAGGGCGCTCCGGGATGGCCCCTCCAGTTCCGCGTAGATGACAGCTGGAAGAGCCAGCAGGCCCCGCTACCGCCAAAAACGTGCGGGGCCGGACCGACACTGATCAATGCTCTGGAAAGCAGGGCAGAGCTTCTATCGCAGAAGTCGCAGGGGAAACCTGAGGAAGCGATTCCGCCAGCGTTGTTCCCCGAGCATCAGAAGAATGCGGCAATCCAGGAGGATTTGCAGGTCCTGCCCCTGGTGAAGCTGAGGCGGGCGCTTCCGCCGGATCTTCAGAAGATGCCGCCCGAACCGCTAGATACGGTGCTTTCGCAGCCGAAGCCGCCGGCGGGTGAACCGGTGAGCAATTTGCCCGGGTTTGTGACCTCATCGCAGTGCACGGGATGCCATAGCGGATTGACGGGCGCGGGATTGGGCCCCACGATGGTCCTCACTTCGACCACGTCACCGACGATCAACGTATCTCCTTATGGAGAATGGCGGTGGACACCGATGGGATTGGCAGGGCGCGATCCGGTCTTCTATTCGCAGTTGGACAGCGAGTTAGCTTACCTAAAAGAACACAAAGAGCAGCAGCAGGTGATCGACACCTGCACGCAATGCCACAACGCAATGGGCAAGAGGAGCTTTGCGGCTGAGCATCCGAAGGAAGAGTACAACCTTGCATTCGTCTATGAGACGGATGTGCACAGCGAAGGGTTTAAGTATGGAGGGCTGGCTCGGGAGGGGATCAGCTGCGAAGTGTGCCACCGAATGCTGGCGCCGAAGGATCCGAGCTTGCCCTATTTTCTGGAACACCAGATCAACGGGGTGTTCGACGTGACTCCACGGGGCGAGTTGCACGGGCCGTTCAAGGACGATGAAATCACGACGTATCCAATGCTGACCGGTATTAATGTTAAGCCGAAGCACGATGCGTATATTCAATCGGCACAGATGTGTGGGACGTGCCATACGATTCTGCTGCCGGTGATGGATAGTCCCGAGGCGGGAAAGACGTCAGTGGAGCAGGCGACGTACCCGGAATGGCTGAACAGCGATTACCGCAATGAGTACAGATCAGTGGGCCTGACACCTAAGACTTGCCAGGACTGCCACATGCCAGGCGGGTACGCAAATGCGAAGACGGGCATGCAAGTGGCGCAAATCAAGGGCAAGATCGCGATTGTGCAGGACGGGACCTATCCCGCGTCGGATCACCAAGCCAAGCCGGAAGATGTGAATGTGCGCTATCGCGAGAGTGAGTTCAAACGGCATGAGCTGCTTGGGATGAATGGATTTCTACTGCAAATGTTCTTACAGCAGATGAACGGCATGGGGAATAACGAGGCGCTCGGGGTCCGGCTGAGTGATTATATGTCGGGGCTGACGTCGGACCTGCAGGCGGCTTCCGATAACGTGGTGCAGCAGGCGCGGACGATCACGGCGACAGTGGAGATTTCGAAGTGGGAGGTGCAGGACAACACGTTGGTGGTGGAAGTGACGGTCACGAATAAGGCAGGGCACCGATTCCCGAGTGGCGTGGGATTTCGGAGAGCATTTCTTGCTCTGGAAGCAACCGTTGACGGGAGGCCATTCTTCAGCTCGGGAGCAACAAACACGACGGGACAGATCACTAACTTTGCCGGCCAGGTGCTGCCGACGGAGTCATTCCAGAATGGGGCGTATCAACCGCACTTCAGCCAGGCCAATCCAATCCGGTCAAGCGACCAGGTTCAGATTTATGAGGAACTGATACAAAATGCGGATCACCAGTTCACGACGAGTTTTACGCGGCGGGATTACGACGTGAAGGACAACCGGCTGCTGCCGGCGGGCTGGTCGCTGCACGGACCGAAGGATCTCAAGATTCCCGAGCCATTTCTGCATGCGACGCTTCCCATCGGCGACGCGCTGATGGATCCGGTGTACCTGGCCGGTAGGGGACAGTCAATTGTGCGGTATGAGATTCCGTTGCCGGCGGGCGCAAATGGTGGGAATTTGCATGCCACAGCGAGTCTGTATTCGCAAACGTTGCCGCCGTATTTCCTGGCAGACAGATATCAGACGAAGACGCCAGCGACGACAAGGCTCGACTTTTTGGCGAAGTCTCTGGGAACGCTCAATGGGACGGACTATGCAAACTGGAGGTTACTGATCGCCTCCGCGACTAAGTAAAACCGTTCAATGGTCGGGATATGTCGATCCGCATTCCCGATGCTTATCTTTCAGGGCAAGGGGCACCCGCGGCAGTCCATACGTGCACATTCTTCAAAAAAGTCTCTTCGGGCGTGGACACCGGGGCACGGCCTTCCCCGGGATGCCATCCCCACAGCACCAAAGGCGTATGCATGTGCTCTTCGATGCCTTTGGCGTCGCGCCCCCCATTGCGCTTCGGATCGATCAGCAGCCCGCACAACTGGCGATCCGTGAGACCCTCCCAGATCATTGGATTCTCCGGCGATGGCAGATGCCAATCCGGCGCACCTGGCGGTACATGCATTCCCGGCAAATTGCGATCCTGATGACACGTGTTGCAGTGTACTGGCGCAGCGCCATCGCCATCAGGGCCGCGCCGCACGTCCATGATGTGCCGGTGTAGATCGTCGCCCTGGCGCGGATAGTCACCACTCGAGTGGCACACGAGACAACGTGGATGCCGGAGCGCGGGCGTGATGGCCCGGAAGGCTGTGAGCCCTAGTGCGCGGCTCGGCGCGTGGGTGTCCGGTGCAGTCTGCGCGACCGCATGGAGCGCCACAACATAGGCCGCGAGCAGCGCAAGCAGCAGCCTCATGCAGACCGCGCTCCTTTGTGCTTCGACTCATTCAATGCGGCTAGCACACGCGCCGGCGTGAACGGCAGATGCCGCAGACGCACGCCCGCGGCATCGAAGATGGCGTTGCCGATTGCCGCCGGGGTCACTGTGATCGACGTTTCTCCTGCGCCGGTTGCAGGCACGTTTTCCGGCACAACGAAGACGGTCTCGATCTCCGGCACCTCGTAGTCCATGCGAAGGCTTGCGTAGCCTGTCCAGTCCACCGAGGTGATGCGCTTCGCGTTCCAGGTGACCTCCTCGATCAATGCGCGGCTCATGCCCTGCAACAGTCCCCCTTCCACCTGGTTGCGGAGACCGTCTGGGTTGGAGATTGGGCCGCAGTCGATCGCAATGGTGAACTTCACAGGCCGCACGACGCCAGTGTGCCGGTTCACAGAGACATCCGCGACCAGCGCGGCAAAGCCGTTGTCGCCCTCATAGGCGACGCATGCGACGCCGCGTCCCATTACTTCTGCTTCCCTGTTCTCTGAAGACAATATGCGGTCGGCGCGTGGGTGCCAATTCCCAGCTTTCGCCGCAGCCTGCAGCACACCGCGCACGCGCTCATTGCGCAGGTGGCGCAAGCGATACTCCACAGGATCCGCATGCGCTGCAGCAGCAAGCTCGTCCAGGAAGCACTCATTGGCAAATGTGTTCTGGATGCGTAACGGTGAACGCAGCGGCCCGGTATAGAACGGCGATGCCACGGTGTGCGTCAATACGCGCTCGCTCTTCACGGTGCCGCTGCCGCTGCACGCGCCCCCCACGCAGCCGGCAACATATTCCGGAACGGTGTTGCTTCCGTTGCGCAATCTTTTCGCCGGTGGTTTCGCCGGAGATGGTCTGAGGGGCTCCGGCCCGTACCCAAGCAGCATGCCGCTAATGACGTTGCCCGGCTTGTCATAGCCGGGCCGGCTACCCCGATTGGCCACCCAGTTCTCGCGGTCCCACACCAGGACCGAGCCATCCTCAGCCAGGCCGGCGCTCTGCTCGACGACACAGGCATTGCCGAAGTTCTCCCACATCATCTCGTCCCGGCGCGTATACTGCAGGCGTACCGGCCGGCCCACTGCCTGGGACAGTACTGCCGCGTCGAACGATACCGCATCCGCGCCATTCAAGCCGTAGCACCCGGAGCCGCGCACGAAGATCACCCGCACGTTATCCGGAGGCATGTTGAGAAGCATGGCGATGCAACTGCGCGTGGCATATACAGACTGTGTAGCGGACCACACTGTAGCACCCTCCGCCTTAACATCGGCCACAGCGCACGAGCTTCCCAGCGAGCCATGCATCTGATACGGGTAGGTGTAGCGCGCGCGAAGAACGTGGTGCGCCTTCGCAAGCGCGGCGGGAACATCGCCGGAGTCCACACTCAGTTCGTCGTGAGAGGGCTGCTGCTGCATGTATTCGAAGAAGGTTTCCTGTGGGGGGACGGATGACCCCGGCTGCCATTTGCAGACAAGCTTGCACGCCGCCTGTACGGCTGCGAACTGCGTCTCCGCGACCACTCCGAGAAAATCTCTCCGATAGACGACTTTCACGATACCCGGGATGTCACGCACAGATGTTTCGTCTACCGAGAGCAACTTCGCGCCCATCTCAGGCGGTCTCACTACGCGCCCGTGTAGCATGCCGGGGACGCGCACGTTCTGGACAAACTCGAACGTGCCGGTCATGAGGGCGACATGGTCCAGCGCTGGAACTGGTTTGCCGAGCACCGTCCATTCGCTCGGAGAGCGGCGCCTCGCCTGTTTATTCACTGGCAGGCTGAACTTCTTTGCGCCAATGAGTTCGGCATAGCTCACAAGATTGCCGCTGGGAGAGTGAACGTATCCGTTCTTTGACGTGAGGTGGGCTGCATCCTCCCCAAAGTGCGCAGCGGCCATGCTCACCAGCGCTTCGCGTGCGGTCGCCGCGGCGAGCGCTAGGTCCCGCACATTGAAATTCGTCGGCGTGGACTGGCTACCCGAGGTGCTGCCCTGGTCTGGCGTCACAGCGGTATCGCACTGTATCAGCTTCACCGTATGCAGCGGCACGCAAAGCTCTTCCGCGATCAGTTGGGTCTGCGCGGTGAAGATGCCTTGGCCGAGATCGCATTTGCCCGTGTACGCCGTCACGGTCCCATTGGCATTCACGGCGATCCAGGAGTCGAGCTTGTCCGGATCGACATGCGAAGGGTGCGTTCCAAACTGCCCGTGTTGCTCCTCCTGCCCCATGGCCTGTGAAAGCGCACCAAGGCTCACAACAAGCGCGCCGGCGCCCTTGAGGAATTCACGCCGGGAAGTCGTCATGCGCTCTCCTTGTCCCGGTAGCGTCGAATCGCGCCAAGCATCCGCGTATGTGCGAAACAGCGGCACAGAACGCCGCCCAATGCCTCTCGAATTTCCTGGTCGGTTGCCTGGGGCTTTGCGTCCAGAAGCGCCTTGGCCGTGAGGATCACGCCACTGAGACAGTAGCCACACTGCGCTGCTCCCTCTTCGAGGAAAGCTTGTTGGATGGGGTGCGGCTTTCCTGGAGAGCCCAGGCCTTCCAGCGTTGTAATCGGAGCCGCGCCGACGCTGCGCACCGGTTTCACACAGGAGCGGATAACCTGCGCGCCCATCATTACCGTGCAGGCGCCACACTGCGCCATGCCACAGCCGAAGTGAGGCCCATTCAAATGAAGCTCATCCGTCAATACAAATAACAAGGGTGTATCGGGATCGACATCCACCGCATGCTGTTCACCATTGATCAATAGGAGTTGTTTCACTGCACACCTTAGCGCCGCGGACCTGCCGCTTGATCAGTTTAGATTCGAACCGGGCAGGAGGGGTTGAATTTAGAAATTGCCGGTCTTAAAGGGTGAGCAGTTCACGTTAGTGTCGCAGGATGAACTCGGCGTTGGGCTCTGGAAGAAAGAGCCTACTCACTCCGTCATTGCATTCATTTCGAGATAGCCCTGCGGCGAAACGCCGAAGGCGTCGGCGACACGATTGAAGAAAGCGAACATGGCGGTGATGTACACGGCCTCGGCGATCTGCGGCTCGGTCCAGCCATGGTCGCGGAGGACCTGCACGTCCTGAGGTGTTGTCCTATACGCCGCCTCCGTAACCTTGGTGACATATTCAAGGAGCGCACGCTCAGCGTCGGACAAGCCCGCTTCGTCGAGCTTTCCTGCTGCAATTGCCTTTACTGTTTTTTCTTCTGCCCCCTGAACCCGCAGGAAGTAAGCGTGTGAATCCAGTCAATACGGGCAGCGGTTGAGCCAGGACACCCAACTGGCAATGGTTTCTTTTGTGCGGCGCGTTAGGTGGCCTTCGGAGAAGTGGACGACATTGCTGAAGATCATCACTTCCCGCAAGAAATCGGGGCGGTGGCTGAAGCACTTGAGGATACCTGGCAGCTTCTGGCGGCCAGACTGTGCTCGCCATTCGTCGTAGACCTTTGCTACCTCGTCGGTTGCGTCGGCGTCTTCAATAATGTCGATTTTGGTCTTCGGATCGCTCATAGTCTGGTTCAGGTGCAACGGGAGAAGATTAGCACATCTCTACCCGCCGAAACAGCGTTGGATGGAGCGACTCAACAGCTATGGAGAAATGCTTCTAGAGCACCAGGCGCTTATCTCCCACTTTGCGAGTGATCCTCTCGCGCTCGAGATATTCGAGCAGCGGGATCGCGTATTTCCGCGACAGTCCGGTAAGCTGCTTGAAGCCGGCAACGTCGAGGACCTGCCCGCGCAAGCTGCGCAATTGTTCCCGCAACGTTTCGAGAGGGCGATTATGGATGTAGATTTCATCGAGGCCCATCTTGATCAATACTCTCTCGCGGAGCAGATGGGTCATGTGTCTGCGCATCTCCTTCTCCTTGAGGTTGAGTCTTGCGGCAACCTCAGCGGATGAGGGAGCAGCAAGGCCAGCAGCTTCGTAGATCGAGGCAATGATCGACCGCAGCTTGGAGTCGGCGTCGGCGAGAGGCGATTCTTTTGCGGCGGGATAGATTCGCTCGTGCCGCAGGTGAAGCTTTTTCTCTGTAGCAAGTTTCTCAAGGAGGAAGTCGAAGACCTCCGTCCGCAGTCCGGTCTGGTTCTTCAGTTCCGAGCGTTTGAGGTCGTCGTTTATTGTGTCCATCTTCAGGCGGCTGGTAATGCTGTCGCTTGCGATTGCTGCAGCTTCGTTCGTGAGCAGGACGTTGCCGCGAATGCGAAGGAGACGTTTGGTGTTGATAAGTAATTCGGTGATTCGCTGCAGGGCCTCTCGTGTAAGGCCAGTTTCGGCTACCAGTTCCTGCATCGTGAGCCCGGCTGTGCCGCGTCGTGCGACTCGCAACAAAAGCTGTTCTTCCGGGTGGCTGTCTTTGAGAGCCCCCAGCCAGCTAAGGCACTTTGCTTTTCGCAGGTTGGGCAGGGGATGCGCATCGAGCACATGGCCGCCGCCGATGGTGGCGGCAGGGGAACAACTCCGTAGTACGAAGCGGTCACCCGGCACGAGCACTATAGGCTTTTGAAGCTTTAGTCGCATCAGGCGACTGGTGCCGGGCTCGGCTGCCTCGTAACCGTAGAGCGAGACTGTGGCTAACGTATCGGCAGTGAAAGCATGAAAGTGTATGCGCGATCGATGCTTTACCGGGGTCGAGTCAGTCAGAAGCACCGCGTCGATGTCAATTGTTGTGACTGCAATGAGCGTGCCTTCGGGAACGAGAGTCTGTCCTCGGTTCGCGTCGGAGACTTCAATGCCAGCGAGGTTGAGTGCCACACGCGAACCGGCGCGGACATGTGGCTCGGCGTGGCCATGGTTCTGCATGCCGCGCACACGAACGCTGCGGCCCCCGGGTTCGAGCGCGAGGGATTCTCCTACGTGGAATTCTCCTGAAAGCAGCGTGCCCGTGACGACTGTGCCAAATCCGTTGATCACGAAAGCGCGATCGATGGGCAAGCGGGGCAGATGATCGGGATTGTGTACAGAGATTTTTGTTGCCAGAGACAGGAGTTCGCAGCGAAGCTCATCCAGCCCCTGTCCGGTTCGCGCACTTACGGGTAGAACAGCTGCATGGCTCGGATCGAGAAAGGTGCCAGAGAGAAAGGCTCGAATTTCGGAGCAAACCTTTTCGAGGCGCTCCGAGCTGACGGCATCGGCTTTCGTGACAACGGTGAGGCCGCGACGGACGCCGAGGAGGCTGCAGATGGCGAGATGCTCTTCGGTCTGCGGCTTGATACCTTCTTCTGCGGAGACGGTGAGGAGAACGGCATCGATGCAGCCTGCGCCTGCGAGCATATTGCGGATAAAGAGCTTGTGCCCGGGAACATCGACGAAGCTGATTCGCAGAGGGGTGTTGTCGTGCGCGTGCGCGTCGAGGGAGGCGAATCCCAGATCGATGGTGATGCCGCGCCGCTTCTCTTCGGGCAGGCGGTCGGTGTCCACGCCGGTGAGAGCGTGCACGAGCGTCGTCTTGCCGTGGTCGATGTGACCAGCTGTTCCGATGACGACAGATTTGATCGGCGTGTTCATGGGCTGAAAGGTCTTCGCTGACGATGACGCAGGACGATCATTTCTGGCCGGCGATTGGCGCTCGTGCTAATTGCCGCAATAGCGATACGAGCGTGGCATCGAATTCAGGTTCGACGGTACGAAAGTCCAGCAAGACGGCATCGTCATTGACGCGACCGATCACAGGCGGCTCAAGCTGTCGCAGCGCATGTAACAACGATTGAGGTTGCAGCGTTGCGTGGCATAGAGAGACCGCCGAGCTTTGCAGACGGGCCGCGGGCGCTGTTCCGCCTCCGATGAGGCTGAGGACCGGGACGGCTTCGACGAAAAGACTGTCGGAGCGCACCTCGGCGGCAACTCGTTCGCACCGCCTGAGAATTTCCAGCGGAGATGCGTGGAGCATGCTCACGATAGGAATGGAATCACACTTCTCGGAGAGATAATCCATGAGCGTTGCTTCGAGTGCTGCATACGTGAGTTTGTCGACGCGGAAGGCTCGCAGCAGCGGGTTTTTACGGATACGGTCGATCAAGTCAGATCTTCCGATAAGGAGACCGCTTTGGGGGCCGCCAAGTAGCTTGTCTCCGCTGGCGGCGATCAGGTCGACGCCGAGCTGGAAACTCTCCGGTAAGGTTGGCTCGGCAAGGCCTCCCAGGTCGCCCAACGAGGGAATAAGGCCGGTACCCTGATCGTTGAATACCGGAACATTTCTGCGTTTTCCCAGGGCGACGAGATCGTGCAGAGCGGGCCTTTCGGTGAAGCCTTCGATGCTGAAGTTGGACTGGTGAACACGGAGGATGAGGCCGGTCTCGGCAGTGACGGCGGCTTCATAGTCGGCGAGACGAGTGCGGTTGGTCGTACCTACTTCGCGGAGACGCGCTCCAGATTTGGCAAGGATCTCGGGGATGCGGAATCCGCCACCGATTTCGACGAGCTCTCCGCGAGAGACGATGACCTCAGCGCCTTCGGCCACAGAGTTCAGCGCGAGGAAAGTAGCAGCCGCGCAGTTATTCACGACCACCGCAGATCTTGGCACAGCGGCGGGGATTTCGCCGCTTGTGCCGGCTTTGAGGTTGAGAAGGCGCAGAAGGAGTTCCTCGGCATGAACGTCGCGGCGGCTTCGTTCGCCGGTTTCGAGATCGAATTCAAGGTTGGAGTAGCCTGCGGCTATTTCGGCAATATGCTCCAGCGCGGCAGCGCTAAGAGGGGCTCGTCCTAAATTCGTATGAAGGATGACGCCGGTAGCATTGATGACGCGGCGCAGGGAGTAGCGCTTTTTCTCGTTGATTTCATCGGCCACGGCGAGATGGAGTTCGCTGAGCCTGTTCTTCAGGCTGTCGTGTGTGTGTTGTCCTTCGGCAATCTCCTGCCTGACGCGGAGGAGCACGGCTCGTGTGGAACGGACCACGGTGCTGTGGGATTCAATTCGAAGGATCGCGGCGAAGTGGGGGCCGAGCAGGAGATCGTTGAGCGAGGGCAGCAGACTGAAAAGGCTGCGTGTTTCGGAATCGGTGGTGGTGTTCTCGCTAGGTTTCATGGATCTACTAGTGGAAGTTTACTTTTTTCGATCGTTTGCCGTTAGCGCAAGAGAATGGCTGGTGTACCTCGGCCTGCATACGGACCAGGGATAGACCCGATGCTGGCTGCGCCCAGGCCAGTGCTTTGCAGCGAGCCGAGAACCCCGTCTGCCTTCTCCGGTGCAACTGAGATCAACAGTCCGCCTGCAGTCTGCGGATCGTAAAGCAGGGTCCGCAAATCATCGGATATCTTGGAGCCGGGCGCATCCGCGCTGACGCATTCTGCGAACTCGCGATTAGCCAGCAGTCCTGCTGGAATCGCACCGAGGTGGATGGCGTCGAGCGCACCTTCGATACGCGGCACCTGATCCACAATGATCTCGAGCGTCATTCCGCTGCCCAGCGCGAGCTCGCGACCATGGCCCATCAGGCCGAAACCTGTAACGTCAGTCATTGCATGGACGCCGGTCGCCGCGGTAATCACTTCGGAGGCTGCACGGTTCAGAGTGGTCATAGAGCGTACCGCATTTTCCACCCACGCTTGTTTCGCTATACCGCGCTTCAATGCCGTTGTAATCACTCCCGTGCCGATGGGTTTCGTGAGGATGAGAATATCGCCTGCGGCTGCGCCTGTATTTGTAAAGACGTGGTCAGGACGAATCAGTCCCGTAACAGCGTACCCGAATTTGATTTCTGTATCGCGGACGGAGTGCCCACCTACAACGATGCAGTGGGCCTCCTCCATTTTCGTCAGACCACCGCGCATTATCTGTTCAAGTACGTCCAGATCGCCGTCCTGCGGAAAACACACAATCGAGAGAGCGGTGAGCGGGCGGCCGCCCATCGCATAGACATCGCTAAGGGCGTTGGTCGCCGCAATCTGGCCGTAGGTGAACGGGTCATCTACGAGCGGAGTGAAGAAATCGACGGTCTGGACAACTGCGAGGTCAGGCGCAATCCGATAGACACCCGCATCATCCGAAGTATCGAAACCGACCAGCAGGTTTCGGTCGTTCTGCCGCGGCAGCCGAGATAACACTTCGGCCAGCGAACCGGGCGCCAGCTTGCTCGCGCATCCACCCGCCTTTACGTGTTGCGTCAATCTCACGGTTGCAGTATCTGTCATCCTGTATTCCTGTTTCGTGCTCAGGTAAGATCCTATCTACTCAGCAGAGGTACAGTCTTCTCTATGTAGGAAGTGCCTGGGCTCCGGTGATCCCCACGGTCTTCAAAACCGATGGTCGCTCTTAACGGGTGACGGTGTGTTCGACTCACACGCACTTCCGCCATGCTCGGGATTACCGACCCTTTTCACTCGACTACTCCTTATCGTTTTTCCATCCAGCAGAAATGGGTCATAGGGATGAGCGCAGCACATTCATCCCTCGCGTAGGTGCCCTCCACAGTCCCCGGCAGAAGATCATCCTAAATTTATGTGCAAAATGCCCTATTTGGAAATATCTATACTAATAGGCGTAATTGAGTCCGCTCTCTTAGTCATCTCAAAAACGAGGAATTTCTGGAAGGAGCAGGTGCTATGTTCCGCTTCCCACTAACCCGGCGGCCAAAAACTTCTCGGGAACCGTTCAGCTTAGAGACGCTGTCGAAGGCTTCCCGGCTGCGCGGTGCCACTGTCACCGAGGGCATCTGTCCTTACTGCGCCGTTGGCTGTGGGCAGCTTATCTACAGCAAGGGCGGCGAACTCATCGACATTGAGGGCGATCCTGATAGCCCCATCAGTGGCGGCCACCTCTGTCCCAAAGGGGCCAACGCCTTCCAGCTCTCCGTCAATTCGCATCGCGTCCGCAATGTCCTCTATCGCGCTCCTTATTCCGATCACTGGGAGACGCGGACGTTGGAGTGGGCGCTGGACCAGATTGCCCAGCGCGTCAAGGCGACCCGCGAGGCCGATTTCACGGCTCGCGACGAGCAAGGCCGTTTGCTCAATTCGGTGCGCAGCATCGGCACGTTGGGCGGAGCAACGATTGACAACGAGGAGAACTATCTCATCAAGAAGCTGTTCAGTGGCGGGTTAGGAGTGGTATCGATCGAGAACCAGGCGCGAATATGACATAGCGCTTCGGTGCCCGGTCTGGGCGCCTCGTTCGGCCGCGGCGCGGCTACAAATTATCAGCAGGACATGGCCAATAGCGATTGCATCCTGTTCATGGGATCGAACATGGCGGAGGCTCAGCCTGTCGGTTTCCGCTGGCCCATGGAGGCTAAGGAGAGAGGCGCGACCCTGATTCATGTTGATCCGCGCTTCACCCGCATGTCGGCTGTGTGCGATCTTTATGTCGGCATCCGCTCCGGGAGCGACATTGGCTTCCTCGGCGGCCTTGTGAATTACGTTTTGACTGACGACCGCTGGTTTCATGAATATGTCCTGGCCTACACCAATGCTTCGACGATCATCGAAGAAGGTTTCCAGGATGCCGAAGATCTGGCGGGGCTATTTAGCGGTTTCGACCAGCAGCATGAGTCCTATGATTCCAAGCGGGGCCATTGGGGCTTCGAGAAATCAGGGAGCGGCCAGGCGGAGCAGGATGCTTCGAAGCATGCGCCTCAGGCGAAGTCCCCGCATGACGGTCAGGGACACGCCATGGATGGCAGCGCCGAAGCATATGCTTCGCCGTCCAAGGACACGATAAACGCGCAACGCGACCCGACCTTGCAGCATCCGCGCTGCATTATGCAGATTTTGCGCAGGCACTTCGCCCGATACACACCGGAGATCGTTTCCCAAGTGTGCGGTTGCAAGCCGGAAGAGTTTTTGCGCGTCGCGGAATTGCTCTGCACTAACTCCGGACGCGAACGGACCACCTGCATTGCCTACGCGCTGGGCTGGACGCAGCACACCACCGGCGTGCAGATCATACGCACTGCCGGCATCCTGCAATTGTTGCTCGGCAATGTGGGCCGGCCTGGCGGCGGCATTATGGCTCTGCGCGGCCACTCTACCATCCAGGGCGCGACCGACATTTCGACTTTGTACGACACGCTGCCCGGCTACCTGCCGCAACCCGCTGCACACGATCCCGCGCAGGAGGATTTGAGTTCTTATATCGCCGATGGAGGGATGCCTACTGGCTACTGGGCAAATTTCAGCAAATTCATCGTCAGCCTGCTCAAGGCGTGGTACGGCGACGCAGCAACACCGGAGAGCGACTTCGCATTCTCCTGGCTGCCACGCGTGGAAGGCGACTACTCGCAACTGGCTTACTTCGATCGCATGGCAAAGGGTGGGGTGAAGGGCTACTTTCTAGCCGGTCAGAACCCTGCCGGCGGCGGACCCAACGCCGGTCTGCATCGTGCTGGCCTGCGCAACCTCGAATGGCTGGTGGTTCTCGACTGGTTCGAGACGGAAAGCGCTGTCTTCTGGAAGGACGATCCGCATGGGCCGCCACCCTCCCAGGTCGGGACTGAGGTCTTCTTCATCCCCGCGGCTGCCGCTCAGGAGAAGGAGGGCAGCTTAACCAACACGCAGCGGCTGGTCCAATGGCACAAGAAAGCCATCGATCCGTCTGGCGATTGCCGTTCCGACGCCTGGTTTTTCTACAACCTGGGTAAGCGCCTCAAGCAGCTCTACGCCAGCTCAACTGATCCTAAGGACCAGGCGCTGCTGAACCTTACCTGGGACTATGATTTCGACGAGCAGCCGCGTCTGCCCGATGGAACGCTGAGCCGCATCGAAGGGGAACCGGACCTGGAGAAAGTCCTCATGGAGATAAACGGTCACCGACTGAATGAAACCGACCCGCGTACCGGGCGGCCTCGCCTTTTGAGCAACTACTCGGAATTGAAGGACGATGGCACGACGGCATGCGGCTGCTGGATCTACAGTGGCGTCTTCCCTGAGCCAGGCCGCAACCGTGCGGACGAACGCAAGCTCACGGATAACCCAATCCAACCTGAATGGGGCTTCGCGTGGCCGAACAATGTCCGCGTTCTGTACAACCGCGCGTCGGCCGACCCCGAGGGGCGCCCCTGGTCGGAGCGTAAGAAATTGGTATGGTGGGACTCTGAGAAGCGGCGCTGGGTCGGACTCGACAAACCAGACTTCGAGCTGGAAAAGCCACCCGATTACCAACCGGCTCCAGGCGCGAAGGGCATGGCCGCCATCGCCGGCACACAGCCCTTCATCACGAAAGCCGACGGACTGGGCTGGCTGTACTCGCCTGGAATCAAGGATGGCCCTCTTCCGACGCATTACGAGCCGGTCGAGTCGCCGCTGGGCAACCTGCTTTATCCCAAACACAATACCAATCCAACCGTACGCTTTTTCGAAGGACCGCTGAACCAGATCGCCCACACACCGACAGCCGATTATCCCGTGGTGGCGACGACGTTCCGTCTTACCGAGCATTACCTGAGTGGGCCCATGAGCCGCTTCAATAGTTGGCTTAACGAATTGCAACCGGAGATGTTTGCCGAACTGAGCCACGAGCTGGCCGCCGAACGCGGTATTGTTCACGGTGGCTGGATGACGATCCAAACGGCGCGCGGTCGAATCGAGGCCCGTGCGATGGTGACTCGACGGCTGCGGCCCTTTGTCGTCGAGGGGCGCGTGTTGCACCAGATCGGCCTCCCGTTCCACTGGGCTTTTGCCGGGGAGAGCGTCGGAGGCAACGCCAACGACCTGACCGCGCTCCTGGCCGACGTGAACGTGAGCATGCACGAAAGCAAGGCGTTTGCCTGCCAGGTCCATGCCGGACGGCTCGAAGGTCCGGCTCCGCATCCGACGGTGCCTACATCGCCTTGGCCGACCCTCGATCCGATCCCGGACACGCCGGCCAGCGCTCAACCAGAAGGGAGGCTTGGACATGGCAAGTAGAGAAAAAGAACTGTCCGCCTTGCCCCAGGCAAATGATCCGCCGCACGGCCGGATGTCGGAACTGCTGGGACGGCTGATCTATCCGTTCCTGCGTGGTAAACCACCCGAGCCCCGTCCGGCTACCGGTTTTTACACGGACACCACTGTATGTATCGGTTGCAAGGCTTGCGAGGTGGCGTGCAAACAGTGGAACCAACTACCCTCGGATGGCTTTAACTGGTCCGGCAATAGCTATGACAATACGACTGAGTTGTCGGCGACAACCTGGCGCCATGTGAAATTCATTGAACAATTCTCCGACGAAGCGCCAGGCACGCCTGCTTCTGAAGACACGTTGTCCAACGAGCAGGCCCTTAACCGTTGGCTCATGATGAGCGACCATTGCAAGCATTGCCTAGCCGCCCCTTGTCATCAGGCTTGCCCGACCGGCGCCATCATTCAAAATGAGTTCGAGAACGTTTATATTCAGGCCGATATCTGCAACGGCTGCTCGTGCTGCATAGCGGCCTGCCCGTTCGGCGTCATCACCCGCAGTGAGATGGGCGGCCATTCGCACAAATGCACGCTCTGCTATGATCGCCAACGCGACGGTCTGGAGCCGGCCTGCGCCAAGGCATGTCCAACCAAGTCTATTCACTTCGGCCCGGTCGACGAGCTTCGCGAGCAGGCCCGCGAACGTGTGGAGGAACTTCACCGGCGCGGCGTCCCGCAGGCGTACCTTTATGGCGACGCCCCTACTGAGACGTATTCTGAGATGCATTCGTTCTATCTGCTTGTCGATCGCCCTTCGGTGTATGGCTTGCCGGATAATCCATTCAACCCATGGCTGCACATGATGGGAGATTACGTTCGCTCCGTTGTGGGGGGCGTGGCCGCTATCGCCGTTCTGCTGCTGGTGGTATTTCTCTTGAAGCCCTGAATGCAGGAAGACTCCAGATCGACGCACGCTTTAACCGAAGCTCCCTTGCCGGAAAAAGGGGGCGAGAGCGGCTATGCGAATATGCCGGTGACCAAGGTGCCAGGGTGGCACGGCATCATCGCCTGGGACGCCTTGCTCAACGGCATGGCGACGGGGCTGTTCCTGGCCGCTGCGGTCAGTGAGTTGGCCGTGCCTGCGGTCTTCATGCACGTGGCGAAAATGGCTTACCCAGTCGCCCTCGTGCTGTTGCTTATTGACCTCGGATTGCTGGTGACGGATCTGGGCGACCCGTTGCGTTTCCATCACATGCTCAGGGTTTTCAAGCCCGGCTCGCCCATGTCGGTGGGGACATGGTCTCTGACGATCTTTTCGCTCCCGCTGACCGCGGCGGCAGGGCTCAGTCTGCTGGCAAAACTGGGAATGGACTTCGAGCGTGCTCGCATACTCGCGGTGATCGCGGGATTGCTGCCTGGCTTCTGCTCTGCAGCTTATAAGGGCGTCTTGCTCAGCACGAACGCGCAACCAGGTTGGAAAGACGCGCGCTGGCTGGGAGGTTATCTCACCAATTCGGCCCTCCTGATGGGCTGCGCCGAACTGCTTGTCCTGTCCGCTCTCATGGGGCAAACGAAGGCGATCGCCATCCTCCGCGCCGCTTTCATCGTGCTGCTCGTGCTCAATGTGATTCCCGTGGGATTGTTGTTTGCGAACCTCCAGCCGACCCACGCGCTGCTCTATACCCGCGAGCAACAATGGTGGGTTGGTGCGCTCATCGCTGTCGGGACGCTGATCCCTTTGGGTTTGATGCTCCTCAACGGCGGTCTGCTCTTCATATTGGTCGCCGTGATTTTTCTTTTATTCGAGAGTTGGCTCATCCGTTTTTTGTATGTCAAGATACCTCACACTTCGCCATTGGAAGCCCGAAGTGGCAAATAGTCAGGCAGAACGCGACGAGCGATAACAGATCGACGGCAGAGTGCCCGACAAATGGCACCCCAGAGTGGCCCAGTCTCTCTGAAGAATCGCATTCAGGTTTGTAATGATCAATCCGCGATAGCTCCCAAGCATCGGGACTATAGCATCGATGGCGATGCGATTAAGGCGGAGCTGGATTTGCCAGGCACCGATTCGGCGGCACAACGCACGAGAGCCGCTCGACCCGAGAAGGTCGCTTATAGTGCATCCTGCCGCGATCTAATTTCTGCGGATTTTCAGGAAGTGAGTTTTTCAACAGCCACTCACCAACTCACTCACCAGCTTGAATCAAATTCGGATTCTGGGTGTACGACCGCCTACTCGGAAACTGCTACTGAGATAACAGCCGGCACGAGTCGGTAGAGACCGGAGAGATCGGCATCGAGAAATTGCTTATCGAGCGGGAAACCGGCTACGACGAGCCTCGATTCTGAAATTTCTGGGCTCGACAAGCTGGGTTGAATCCCCACGATTCAGCCCGTTCCCGCTGGTTAGGTTGATGCCAATTTGATGCCGAATATGGCCCGGAATACCGGTTTTTGTCGGGTCCTCCGGCTTATAAACCATTTAGAATGTGCAGCCGTCCACTTCCGGCACACCTTCACACGGTGGAAGTTCTAGGTTCGAATTCTGGTGGCACAGACCATAGAATCAATCACTTACGTGATTTGCGGGAAACAGATACTGAGTGCGTGGGAACACTCCCTCCTCAGTGCGACCACCTGAAGACGTGTGATTGAAAAGCACATCGACTGCCTTGCTCTGCGCTCGCGCCATAGTTCCCGTCATTCAGAGGAATTCTGTTCCCTGGTTCTAAATGATTTACCGGTGCGGCCGTTGTCTTCCACGCCGAAATGGAAGAAGGTCCGGTTGCGGATCGCAGCCTAGTCTTCTTGTCGCTGTTCTATAGCGTATCTGGGTAAATTGTCGGCGAAGAGGTTTTTGGATGATTTGCACCTCTGACGTATGTCCCACCTCCCTGACGAAAGAACTGTTGGGGGCGTGCGCGAATGAGAGAAATCGGTTCGTTCGGGCGGGTTATGAGATTATGGACTGCGCATGTGAGAGAGAGTTATGTTTCGAAAGATCGTCGTAGCTTATAACGAATCTCCAGAGTCTCAGCGGGCCCTCGAATCGGGAGTTCAGCTAGCCAAAAGTCTCAACGCGGAAGTGCAGACTGTCACGATCAGGGCCGACCTGCCAGCGTATACAGCCTATGCGGCAGCGCTCGATGCCTCGACACTGGAAACTCTGAGCGAAGATCACCTGAAGATTTATGAATATCTTCAGACTAAAGCGCGCTCGTTCGCAGAAAGCCGCGGTGTTGAACTGAGCTGCTACCTGATCGATGGGGGACCGGTAGATTCTATCGCTGACTTTCTACGCAAACATAAAGCGGATTTACTGGTGATTGGGCTCCATCGACGGACTTCCCACCTTGCGCGCATGTGGAGCACCGTCTACGAACTGGCACAGGAGGCACCTTGCAGCGTTCTGGGCGTGCACTGATGGCCAGTCCCAGTCTGTAATCATCAAACCCTCATTCCATGGAGTACTGAAGCATGTTGAAACGAGATATGGAAGCCGCCCGTCTGGCGAACCGCCAATTTGAAACAGAATGCGGCTCTTGCTTCTGCTCGTGCTGAGGCTCACGCAAAGGTGATCTCGGCCAAGGCTTCTTCACTCGAAGCAAATCTCGGTTTATCGCTGGCGCAAGCGAGCCGATAAGAACGATCGGAAAGTTGCCGCGTTAGCTAGCGGGATTTGAGACGCTCTGAGAGAGCATCGCGGGGAACAGTGTCAGCGCACAGAGCGCAATGCTCGGCCGGAGCTGCTTTGCATGATGCTCCCCTTATCCTCTCCTAACCGACATGTGGATTGGTGTCGATGACATTAGACCTGGATTACCGTGGATTTTTAGAATGATCGGCGTCAATTACTTGGTGTAGCTCTCAACCAGGGTGCCGGCAGTCCGCAGTTCACTCCTGCTTCGCTCGACGACTACCGAATCATCCGCGATAATCTTGCCGGGGCAATCGCTCTACGAAAGACCGACTCATGCCCTCCTGCCTGTTCACAGATCCCTAGGTAGCACACATCGGCTCTCAGAAACAGAGGCGAAGCACCGATGGTCCGGCCATTTGTGGGGGTCGTTTCAGAGTTGTTGGCCGGTGGACCCTGAACTACCGACAAATGGGGCATTGTGATGAGTTGACATTCACCAAGACTATTGGCTAATCTCGCTCTTCAAACGATTTAATAGTTAGATTGCCGGCGCAAGGAGATTCCAAATGCTGCTGTTCAATCACCCTTCATCCGTCCGTCTCCCAAGGTTAAAGGCCGGTCTCTTTGGTCTGGCGCTTTCGCTATGTGCCTGCGTTGCGAATGCCGAATCGGCCTATGTCCGCGTGAATCAGGTCGGCTACGAAACGGGCGCTCTTCCCGCTCGTGCGTATTTGATGTCGACCGCCTCTGAAGCTGGCGCACTGTTTCAGGTGGTCAATGACCAGGGCCAAATCGCGTATCACGGCAAGGTGGGCGCACTGTTGGGCACCTGGGCGCATAGCAAGAAGCTCACCTATCAGGTCTACGCGCTCGATTTCCACGTTCCGTCCGGACACAGCTATTCCATCACTGTCTCCGGACCGGTGCCAGCGAGTTCGCCCCGCTTTGCGGTCGACCTCCCGCAGGTCCTTTACCCCGGGTTGCTGGTGAACACGCTTTTCTTTTATGAAACGGAGCGCGACGGGCCGGACTTCATCCCCAATGAACTGCGCACCGCCCCCGGGCACCTGAAAGACAAGAACGCCAGGATTTATCTGACTCCTACGCTGGATGACAATGACTTCATCAACAATGTGCCTCCGGCGCAGCCCTTGACCTTGGCCAATCTGCCGAACATCGATGCCGAGGGTGGCTGGTGGGACGCGGGCGATTACGAAAAATACCTGCAAACCGTCAGCTACACGGCGGCGCTCATGCAGATCGGTGTCCGCGACTTCCCTGATCAGATGGGAAAGACGGCCCCGCTCTATCCGCCGGCCCCACCGAATTCAGTTTCTTATGCGGGAAACAGCCATCCCAACGGCCCGGTCTCCTCGGATTTCAGCTCCGAGGCAAAATTTGGCGTCGATTGGCTCTTGAGGATGTGGGATGATGCGAGGCAAAGACTCGCTTATCAGGTCGACAACACACAGGACTGGAACTACTACGGGGAGGGGGATCCTTCGTCAGTCACCGGCGATTGTGGAGGCACCTACAATACCCCCTTCTGCCTGATTACCGAGTACGATATCTGGACACTTCCCCAGGCCGCAGACCACTTCCAGCAGGCTGGCGATCCGGGGCCGTGCGATCCGCTCACCACCTTCTATATTTGCAACCGACCGGTATATGCTGCGCTGCCGCCGGGATCCAAAATAAGTCCGAACCTTGCCGGACGCCTCGCGGCGGACTTCAGCCTGTGCTATCAACTCAATCGCAAGCAAGACCCGGCGCTCGCCCATCGATGCCTTAAAGATGCTGAAGATGTTTTGGCGCTTGCGGACACGAGCTATCCCGATCCCGCGCCTTCTGTCGGGTCGGGCTCCTGTCCAACTTGCCTGCTGACCATCGCGCCCTTTGACGGCTACCCGGAGAATGTCTGGGAAGATGACATGGAACTCGGCGCTACGGAACTGTACTTCGCGCTACGCTCCGCGGCGGACGGGCAAGATGTTCCCCCAGGACTGCCGCAAAACGATCCCAATTTCTACCTGAAACAAGCCGCGCAGTTCGCTCAAAACTACGTCGCGAACATCTACACGCCTGGCTACGCCGATACCCTCAACCTCTACGATGTAAGCGGTCTTGCCCACTTTGAACTCTACCGCGCTCTGGAATTGGCTGGTAACCCCGGCGGCCTGGCGCTCTCGAAGTCGGCTATCCGCAGCCAACTGCTCCGCCAGGTGGACGACGCCATCACCCAGGCCGGTTCCGATCCGTGGGGCTTTGGCGACCAGTGGAGCGCCGGCGATACAACATCCCATGGCGCAGGCCTCTCGGTGATGGCAAGCGAGGCCTACCTGCTTACCAACACTCCCCGTTACGACCAGTATTCGCAGCGCTGGCTGGCCAATATCATGGGAGCTAACTCGTGGGGATCATCTTTTATTGTCGGCGACGGCAGCACTTTCCCGAACTGTATTCAACACCAGGTTGCCAACCTCGCGGGAGCCCTGAATGGGACCTCCGGAGGAACTCCGATTCTGTGGGGTGCGGCCACCGAGGGGCCGGCCAGCAATGCAACCAGCGGCGTCGTGGGAGGCATGATTCTCTGCCCTGCCGACGGAGTCGATACCTTCAAGAAATTCAATGGAAATAGTGGCACGTATAACCGATCCCAGGTTGCCGTCTTCCGAGACAATGTGCAATCTTTCAGCACTACGGAGCCGGCTATCGACCTTACCTCCACGTCATTCCTAATGTGGTCGTGGAGATTGGCAAAACAGCCACAATTCTAGTCTTCTGGGCATTGATTTCTCAGGGGAGACGCAGGGATTTCTCTCCAGATTCTGGGGCCAGAAATGCGGCGGCGCCTGCTTCTGAGAGCCATCATCTGGTTTATGTGAGCTCACTCCATGGGGGGTTTGACGTCGAGTTTTTGGGGAATGAGCCCGACGACTAATGCCAGTGCTAAGCGAGACTGGTCCAATCGAGCACCACCTTGCCTGTCTGACCCGAGATCATCGCGTCAAAACCTTTCTGGAAGTCGCTGAAGGCGAACCTGTGAGTGATAACAGGCGAAATATCCATGCCCGATTCGATCATCACCGACATCTTGTACCAGGTCTCATACATTTCGCGTCCATAGATGCCTTTAATGGTCAGCATGCTGAAGATTAACTTTCGCAAGTCCATCGGCATTTCCTTTGAAGGAATGCCAAGGATCGCAATTTTGCCACCATGACTCATGTTTGCCATCATCTCGCGCAATGCAGTTGCATTGCCGGACATTTCCAGCCCAACATCAAAGCCTTCCAGCATGCCGAGTTGCTTCTGTACCTCGGCAATCGGGGTTTCATTCGGATTCACTGCGAGCGTGGCTCCCATCTTGCGCGCGAGCTCCAGCCTGAAGGGATTCATATCTGTAATGACGACGTGACGTGCGCCCGCATGCTTTACCACCGGGATGGCCATAATGCCGATCGGCCCTGCTCCCGTGATGAGTACATCCTCGCCCAGCACAGGAAAAGAAAGAGCAGTGTGTACCGCATTGCCAAAGGGATCGAAGATGGCGGCGACTTCCTGGTTCACACCCGGGTCATGCCGCCAGATATTGGTCATCGGCAGCGAAATCAGTTCGGCAAAGGCGCCTGGCCGATTCACACCAACCCCGAGCGTGTGCGCGCAAAGATGCCGCCGTCCCGCAAGACAGTTGCGACAACGTCCACAGACAACGTGCCCTTCGCCGCTTACGATGTCACCTGGACAAAAGTCGTTTACATTCGAGCCGATTTCGACAATTTCACCGACGAATTCGTGCCCGATGGCCATTGGTACTGGAATTGTCTTCTGAGCCCATTCGTCCCATTCGTAAATATGGACATCCGTACCGCAGATCCCCGTATAGTGCACGCGGATCAGCACATCGTTGATCCCAATACCCGGCTCCGCGATCTCATCCAGCCAAAGACCCCGTTCAGCTTTGCTCTTTATCAACGCTTTCATTCACAAGTCCCCACCCATTAAGTTACCGCGTCGCAATATAACGTGCCCGAATGGGATTGCCCGGATTTTGCTCGTCTATGCTTGCCGTGTTCCCTTTTGGGGAGGTCCGGAATAGACTTTCTTCGTTAGCACTCGCGTCCAGCGACATGCGCACAGTGTGCAGATTCCCCGAAAGAGACGGAGAGATGGCGAAGAAAAACACCGGGAACCCATCACCGCCTCAAGCGCGAAACCATAAGACGATCATCACCCTGGTTGTATGTGCAGCGCTCGCCGGCTTAGCGGTATGGGTATGGCATTCACAGTCTTCCAGACTGGCTCCGTCTATCGATCGCGCCAATGCGGCGACCGAGACTTCGCCAGCGCCGCAAGCTCCTGCACCTGTTATTGAGGCGGCGAAGAGTTTTGCCGCAACGAATGTCAATGCCGTTCCATCCCTCAACTCCAAACCCCCAGGCATGGCATGGATTCCGGGGGGCGAGTTCTCGATGGGCGCCCAGGATGCGCCCCATATGAACCAGGTAGGCATGGAGGCAACGGTTGATTCCCGGCCAATTCATCGGGTTTATGTCGATGGCTTTTTCATGGATAGGACGGATGTGACGAATGCTGAGTTCAAAAGGTTCGTGGAAACAACACATTATGTAACCGTCGCGGAAAGAAAACCTGAACAGAAGGACTTTCCCGACGCGCCGCCGGAAAATCTCGTTGCAGGCTCGGTTGTTTTTGCGAATCCGCATCATCCTGTTCCACTCAACGATCATTTTCAGTGGTGGGCATACGTAGGAGGCGCGAATTGGCGGCATCCTGAGGGGCCTGACAGCAATATCAAGGGAAGAGAGAATTATCCCGTCGTTCAGATTGCTTACGAGGATGCGCAAGCGTATGCAAAATGGGCGGGCAAACGCCTCCCCACCGAAGCAGAGTGGGAGTTCGCGGCGCGCGGGGGCCTGGCCGGAAAGCCCTATGTGTGGGGCGATGAATTCAGGCCCAATGGGAAGTGGATGGCCAACACGCACCAGGGACATTTTCCGGATACCGATACGGGCGAAGACGGTCATGTTGGACTCACCGCTGTAGCCCAATATCCGGCGAATGGTTATGAGCTCTACGATATGGCTGGAAATGTCTGGCAATGGACGAGCGACTGGTACAGGCCCGACTATTATGCCGTACTGGCCGCACAGGGAGGCGTTGCACGCAATCCGCAGGGCCCAGACTCTTCCTATGATCCTTCTGAGCCCTCTCAGCCAAAGAAGGTACATCGCGGCGGTTCTTTCCTATGTACAGACCAATATTGCTCGCGGTATATGGTCGGCACCCGGGGTAAGGGCGAGGTAAGTACCGGCACCAATCATCTGGGCTTTCGCTGCGTCATGACGCTCGATCGGTGGAATGCTAAGAGTAAGGACAGGCAAACGAATGCCGCAAGGCCAAACGATACCAGTCGAGAAATAGCGAGTGTAAGTCACCCTGTCCCACACACTCCTTAACTAACAAATGGGCCGCATCCGGCGGTGAGAACTTGCTCGCTGGGCGGCCTGCGTGCAAGCAAAAATTACCTGCCCAAACATCTAGTGTTGCTACTTTTGGCCCGGATGAGCGGGGGCCGGCCGCCCTGTCTCCGTCGTGGCAAAAACAGCGGGGTGCTACAAGTATTCCGCAGGAGCCTGCGTTTCGGGGGCATCTACGGCATGTGCAAGGAAACAAGTGCGGAGTTCGTTGTCAGCAAAGTTCGTTGTCAGCGGTGCCAACTGAACCCCGTCGTGACTTATCGGCAGCTTCAGTTGTTGCCGGGTTGATCCTTAGCGGCCACCTTTGTATTCGTCACGGCGCCCGTTTCCGGATAAGTGCTTTGTGACGGCAACGCGAGATCTGATCCGGCCTCGGAGATAGCCGCCAAAATCCGGAACAACAACTGCTGTTGAGTATTGAGAAAAAGGTCGTTAGTCGCGACCTTTATATAGGCAAACATCTCCAGCTGGAACGACCCTTGCTGGATGCCGATGAAATTGATCCGACCTGTCTTGCCTTCAACTGCAGGATGCTCACGCAGCAGCCGACTAAGAGTGCCGACTATCTGGTCGATTTGACTGCTCGACGTGCCACAACGAAGGGAGAAAATGTGGTGGAACCAAAACTTGTCTCTGAGCGCAAAGTTCTCAGTGCTCCCCTGTGAAATTTTCGAGTTTGGAACGGATACAACCGTGCGATCCAAAGTTCGCAATCGAGTATTAGACAGACCGACATCCTCAACCGTTCCTACCTGATCCGCGAGACGACAGTAATCGCCAACTCGAATCGTGTCGGACATGATAATCGAGATACCAGACAACAAATCCTGGAGAGTTTTTTGGGCAGCAAGTGCGAGCGCAATACCTCCTATTCCCAAACCGGCCAACATTGCGGAGACATTGATCCCCGCTCCCTGAAGAAGGAGCAACAGGGCGATGAATACGACAAGGATGGTAAAGAGTCTTCGACCGAGCGTTATAATTGCAATTTTTTCTCGCGCGCCTTTGGCGATGGAGTGCCGAGCGAGGCCATCGGCAACGACTCCAGCTATCCGCGCAAGAAACCATGTGCACGCAATGATCCCAATGATGCTTGTAATGCGACTCCAATAGTGGCGAGCGAGAACGGAGACGGTATAGCTCGTAAATATCCACAGCGCGAGCGACAGAAGAAGAAGTCTGACCGGCGTCGTAAGTTGACGAGTTATCTCGGTTGAATTCTCAACGTGGCGTTTCTTAAGAAGAAGACCGCAGAATCGAAGTAATGACCTGGTAATTACTGACGACAGCAGAATAGCAAGGGCGATGAATATGAGAATCATCAACCATCGCCATAACGGCACACTCAAAAACTGTATCTTGACAAGAAATGCGGGAAGTCTCTGAGTGAAATCTGCCTTCTTAGCAAGATGCGCATATGCATTTGGTATTTGCGCAAGAGTCTCGGCGGAGAATAGCCAAATGGAAGGCTGGTTGGGCCGCGTTACGTGGTCGAGAAATATTTCCAAATCACCTGCTGGATTCTTTGCGGTTCCCACTTTCTCTCGCGTAGTCCGCAAGTCGTTGTTGAGACTGCCCAGCGGCGATCGCGACACATTGTCAATGCCGGACGTAAGACCGGCATCGAGAACAGCGTTCAGCTGCTGCGCTAATTCCTCAGCCTTGTTCTGAGGGAGTTTCGTGTCAAGATATTGAGTCGCGCGGGCGAGGTCATTAACGTGGACCGCTTGCAGGAAACCAAAGACAGTGCCGTATGGGGTGTCGCGGCCCAGGGGTTCGGCCGGCTCTGGCGGTGTAGCAGTCGAAGCGTTCGATTGCCCATCCGCAGTCTTGGCAGACCCGGTTGCTGTGGACGGCTTAGGTACTTTCAGCAGACTTGACTGCCCAAGCCCTGAACCCGGTACAAGAAGCATTACGATCAGGCAACACAGCAGTCGCAGCGTATTCCACCATCTTGCGGGGCTGTGGGAAGAGGCACTCACAGGCAGGACCGCGTAATCAGTAACGTGCTCCGCAATTGGACGATTCGGGACGAGAGGAAGAGTAGAAAAAATAAGCATCATTGTTTTGAGGGAAAACCGATCGTCGGGCTCTCATCCAATTGTTCTCCAGAGTAGCCGGTCTGAGCTTGTAGTGCTCTACTTTTTTCCTGCGACACGACGCTCAAGGCGCATATCACTGAAGTCTAATGCCCTCAACAGAGATTCGCATTGTGGCGCTTTTGTGTTACACCATGCATAATCGGGGACGCATTGGTTCCGAAGGTTGAAGCTTAGAAGAGATGCCGGGACGTAAATTAAAAACGACACGAGTGACACTTCTCGATGTGGCGCGCAAGAGCGGCTTCTCACCCTCCACCGTTTCCATTGTGTTGAGTGAGGCTCCTCTCTCACGCTACGTCGCCGCCAAGACGAAGGAACGCGTCCGGAAGACAGCCCAGATCCTAGGCTATCGTCCTGACATTTTTGCGCGCTCGCTGCGGAGCCGCCGCAGCAACACGGTTGGCGTCCTGGTCTTCGATATCTCCGATCCTTTCTGCGTGCTGATTCTGCGCGGCATTGAGAAAGCGCTTCACCCAACGCCGTATCTGCCGATCCTGATGGATGCGCATAACGAACGGAAGCAGTTTGAGCGCTACCTCGACCTGCTGATGGAGCGCCGCGTCGAAGGACTGATTGTTGTGGCGAACTGGCTCTTCGACGAAGGGGGTCTGCTGGCTGGGCTGAAGGAAAAGAATATGCCGACGGTAGTCGTTGGCCGAGATCTTTCGGAGAAGAGCATCGGTTCGGTGATTGTCGACAACGAGGCCGGCGGATACGAGGCGATGAAGCACTTATATGAGCTTGGGCACCGGCGAATCGCGGTGATTCGTGGTCCGGAAAAGCTCAGCGACAGCAACCGCCGCTGGAATGGGATTCAGCGTTTCGCCTCGGAGCAGGGACTGAAACTCAATCCGCGTCTCGTTCGCGAGCTGCCGGCCGCAATGGATCCCACATCGGGATTTGAGGGCGGAGTCCGGTTAACGGAAGAGCTGATTCGCTCACGGATGAAGTTTACGGCGCTGGTTGCATTTGACGATTTGACCGCTCTGGGAGCGGTGCGGGCCCTTGCCGGCGCTGGCCGCACGGCTCCCCGGGACTGCTCGATTATCGGCTTCGACGACGTACCGCTTGCCGCCTTGAGCACGCCCGGCATCACGACGATCCGCCAGCCCATGGAGGAAATGGGCAGCGCGGCGACTCTCCGTGTGCTCGATATCCTGCGGGAAGCCGGAGAACCGAGAGAAGTTTCCAGGGATCTTCAGCTCCTGCCCCCGGCGCTGGTGCTGCGCGATTCGACTTCCAGACTGGAGTAGCGCGGTTATCGATGGCTATTGCTGGGCTGCATCCTGCGCGTCCGCGGATCGGTCGCCTGAAAGGTCCGGTTGCAGACGATCATTGAAGGACTTGAGCAAGTTAGCCGCGATGTCGAATTCCTGATGCGCCTTCGCGGACTGGCCCAGACGAGCCAGGACCTGGCCTCGGGTGTAATGTACGCTGGCACTGTGTGGCGCGAGCTCCTCGGCGTGATCCAGCATTTCCAGGGCCTCCTGGTACCGACCGCCCTCCCGATAGAGCTTGGCGAGCCCGAAATATGAGTTGACCAGTGTGTTATTGTGCTCGATCGCCTGACGATAATAGCGCTCAGCCTTCTCCGGCTGATTGAGTCGGGCATACAGAATGCCGAGGTCTTCGTAGCTGTAGGCGAAGTCCGGTTCGATGGCCATGTCTTTCAGGAGTTCCGCCTCAGCCTCGGGATAGGCATGTTGTTCAAGGTAAGTGCGGCCCAGGAAGTAGTGCACTAGAGGAAGATCCGACCGCGCTGCTGCGGCGGCGTGAAACTCTTCCAGAGCCTTGTTGGTATCGTCCTCGGCCAACCATGCTTTGCCGACATACAAGTGGAACTCCGGTGTATTCTGGCCGGTCGCCAGCATCTGGTCAAAGGCCCGCTTCTGCAGCGCGGAGTTTGAGGATTTGCTGGCCGCGATACTCAGCACATAGAGGTAATTCAAGTTGGACGCCTCTTTCGCCCAGAGTGGCGCGAGGGTGTCGGTGGCCTCTTTGTATTGATTCGTAAAGAAATAACAAAGCCCCAAGAGATATCTAGCCTGCAGCGATTCGGGTGCCCGGTGCAAGGCTGCGGAAAACGGTTCGACAGCCGCAGCAAAATCGTTCTTCCGATAATAGGCAAGCCCGATGTTCAGTCGAATGCCAGCCTCATCCGGAGACAGCGTTTCAGCTTTATGCAGTTCGACCAGGGCGTCATCCCAACGTTTTTCCCTCATATAGGCGACACCCAGATTGACATGGGCCGCACTCGACTTTGGGTCCAGCGCGATCACGCGGCGAAAGTTTTCCTCGGCGAGCGAAAGGTGGCCGCTCTGCATGGCCTCCTTGCCTTCGTGGAAGATAGCTGCCGGGTCAGGCGCAGAGGCGACGGGGTTTTGCCAGCCGAATCCTAACAAGAGAAGCGGCGATGATACGTCTGGGATGATCTCAAGATGTTGAGCTGCACCCGCCAATGATCCTTGCGATAAACAAAGGAGCAGCAGTAAGCGACCTTTATCTCGAATATTCAAAGGTTTTATGTCATTCCTCAAGCAGTCTACCTACTAAAGGGTATCCTGGCCCGCTCCCAAAGCGTGGACATGATGAAATGATAGGAAAACTTTCCCTTGACAACATATTCAAACGATTTAATACTTCCCAGATACTACGCAAGAGAGCAACGAAACGAAGGCTCCTCTGCGAGTAAAGCCGGTCGTCAGTTTTGATGGAGGCGTTGTCACCCATGTGTAGCGAGAATCGTTCCGTAGAGAATCCCCAATCTTCTGCGCTTCCCCCCGTTCAGCTGAGCAGCAACAGGAAGCATGTGGCGGCATCCCCCGCACAAACTCTTCTCTACCTTCTGCTTGGACTGTGCCTCGCGCTGCCGTGCTCGCTATTCGCCCAGCAGTCCGGCGCGATCAACGGAGCGGTCACCGATGAGAGCGGTGCAGTCGTCGCCAACGCTCAGGTGACGGTCACCAACACCGCACAAGGCACGGTCTTCAAGACGGTCACAAACAGTGCCGGCGAATACGCAGCACCGGCGCTACAAGCGGGGACCTACAATCTCCAGA
>Ga0206966_1081_pt1 | contig 29342 bp, 27 predicted proteins | sample Alteio_BWOrgHeat_23_FD_152970 | JGI IMG/M metagenome (GOLD analysis project Ga0206966, IMG submission 152970) | Enriched cells from forest soil in Barre Woods Harvard Forest LTER site, Petersham, Massachusetts, United States -... | ecosystem: Environmental > Terrestrial > Soil > Temperate forest >...
CTCGTCATCGACTACGAGAAGGTGTGCCATTTCGGATTAGCCCTTCCCCGCAGGATGAAGTTCTCCGCGCGTCTGCGCCGCTGCTGCCGTAGCGTTATGCGCCCGTTGCTTTGAAATCGGTAGTTCCACGATGAATTCGGCCCCTTCCTTCTTTTCCGTTGCCAGCCGCACCCGGCCGCGATGGGCCTGCAAGATCTGATACACAATCGCCAGGCCCAATCCCGTTCCACCCGTAAAACCCGATTGGAACGGCTCAAAAATCCTCGACGCTTCGCGGGAATCGATTCCCATACCCGTATCGCCGATCGTCACACGCAGCCACGTCTCATCCGCATTCACGCCCACCGAAAGCGTTCCGCCCTTCGGCATCGCCCGCAGCGCGTTGTTGCACAAATTCCAGAGCACTTGCTTGAGCGCATCGCGATCGGCCCGCGCCCGCACGTGATGCACCGCGAAATTCCGCTCAACGCGGAATTTTCCCTGCGCGATCGCGTCGCGCTCGATCAAAAGCAGCGTTTCCTCGATCAGCGCCACCACATCGCAATCACCAAACGCGTAGGTCTTCTCCCGCGAATAATTCAGAAAATCCGAAATGATTTGGTTCAGCCGCTGCGATTCCCGGCTCACAATGTGCACCAGTTTCTTGTCGTCTTCATCGAGCGGCGCAAACCGCGCCAGCTCCTTCAGCGCGCCGGTCATCGCCGTTAACGGCTGCCGAATCTCATGCGCGATCGCCGCCGAAAGCCGGCCCAGCGCCGCCATCCGCTCCTTCGTCACCACTTCGCGCTCAAGGCGCTTCAGCTCCGTCAGGTCTTGGAAGTTGTAGACAAAACCGCTGTTCACATTCCCCACCGACCGCAAAGGCGAAATCGAAAGCCCCAGATATCGCGTCGATCCCGTCGCCGTTTTGAATTCCACTTCTTTACGCGAAGCCAGCGGCGTTCCCTGCTCATCCGTTTCTACCGGCCAAAAACCCGGAAACACCGTTTCAACTTTCTCGCCGCGCAAAAGTCCGAATCCCGAGCCCGCGATTTCCGCACCCGCCCGATTCAGCACCAAAATCCGTCCCTCGGCGTCCGTCGTCAGCAATCCGCCGCGCATCGATTCGATGATGTCCTGGTTGAACGCCTGCAAGTCGCGCAGCTCTTCGTTCTTCGCCTGAAGTTCCACGCCCTTTCTGCTGAGCGTCTGCGAAAGCAGGCTCCCCAAGTACGCCACGGCCAAAAACGCAAAGCAGTTGCTGGCCAGCCACGAATCCAGCGTCGAAAGCATCGGCACCGAAGCGCTGGTCCGCGGAATGAATCCGTAAAACGTCAGCCCCAGCACCGCGCACAGAAGGCCAAAACTCACGCCCGCCACCAAAAACACCACGCGGCGCGTGAACATGATGCTGGCCATCAAAATCGTCAGCAGATACAGCGAGATGAAATAGCTGTCCTGCGAACCGGTCGTATAAACCACGCCGGTCACCATCAGCAAATCGCATGCGATCTGCAGCGGCGCGTGCCAGCGAGCTTTCGGAATCCATTTCTGCAGGATGACGCAGAAAACCGCGATGGTGTACCAGAGCGCGATCAGCGAAACGAACGAGCGGACCGGAGCGGGAGTGGCCGCAACCTGGCGCGCGGCAACCACCACCGCCACAAGAAACGTGATCGCCAGGAACCGGACTCGTCCCAGCCAAGGCAACCACTCATCGGCACCGGGTGTGAATATCATTGCGTGTCTCTGCCCCGGCGGATCTGTTCTCCGGACGGTTGCGCCGAAAGGCGCATTAGATTTTCAGAAGTGCGCCCGAGCGAACGCGTTGCCGCGCCGCCCGGTCTGCGAACGACAGTTTACTTTCCGCCGCCGGCCAGCTTGCCGATCAGCGAGAACAGCGGCAAATACATCGAAATAACGATGCCGCCGACGACGATACCGAGAACGACGATCATGATCGGTTCCATCGCCGTCAAAAGGTCCTTCACCGCAGCGTCCACTTCGTCTTCGTAGAAGTCCGCGATCTTCTGCAGCATCGCGTCCATCGCGCCGGTCTGTTCGCCGACGCCGATCATCTGCGTCACCATGCCCGGAAATACATCGGTTTCCTTCAAGGGATCTACCAGCGAACGGCCAGCTTCCACAGCTTTACGCGTCTGAATGATGGCCTTTTCGATCACCGCGTTACCCGAGGTGCGTGCCGTGATGTCCAAGCCTTCCAGAATGGGAACACCGGAAGAAATCAGCGTGCCCAGCGTGCGCGTAAACCGTGCCACGCCGATCTTGCGGAGCAGTGAGCCGACCAGTGGAATCTTCAGCACCAGCGTGTCGCCCACCATGCGGCCTTGCGGAGTCGCGTAGTACGCTCGCGCTGCAAAAAACCCGCCAACGCAGACCGCCAAAATCATGAAACCGTAAATGCTTCCGATGAAGCTGCTCAGTCCGATCACGATACGCGTTGGCAACGGCAAATCGACGCCGAGGCCCGCGAACAACTCGGTGAAAATCGGAACCACTTTCCACAGCAGCAGGATGATCACGCCCGCCGCGATGCTCAACACCGCGATCGGATAGATCGACGCGGACTGCACGGCGCGCTTCAACTTTACGTTCTTTTCGATGTAGGCCGACAGGCGCTGCAGAATCGTGTCGAGAATACCGCCCGTCTCGCCCGCTTCCACCATGTTGTAGTAGAGCGCGTCGAACACTTTCTCGTATTGCTTCATCGAGGCAGACAGCGTCGCGCCGCCTTCCACTGAGCTCCGCACGCCGGTCAGCACCTTCTTGAAGGCGATGTTCTCCTGCTGCCCCGCGAGAATCTCCAGGCACTGCACCAGCGGCAAGCCGGCGTCGATCATCACCGAGAACTGGCGCGTGAAGATCGCGATTTCCTTGTCCTTCACCTTATTGCCGCCGAAGGACGGAATATTGAATTCCTTGCCCTTCTCGGAGACTTTGCTGACGCTGATGTTTTCCCGCTTCAGCGACGCCTGCAGCTCCGCCTTGTTCGTGGCGGTGCGCTCGCCCGTCACGCTCGTCCCCGCTTTGTTGGTGCCCTTATATGTAAATACCGGCATCGCTCGCCTCCTCTATCCCGTTAATCCGTTATCGCCGAACCGGCGCCTTGCCCGCCCCGCCCTGCGCCGTTGTTGCAACGCCGCGGTTGATCAAATCCTGCAACTCGTCTTGATTGGAAGAACGCGCGAGCGCCACATCCAGCGAAATCTCTTTCTTGAAATACGCATTCGCCAGGCCCTGGTTGAACGTTTGCATACCCGTCGTGCCCGTACCGGTCTGCATCGCCGAATACACCTGGTGAATCTTGTCTTCGCGAATCAGGTTGCGAATCGCGGCCGTCGGAATCAGGATTTCCATGATCATCGAGCGTCCGCGTCCATCGATTCTCGGCAGCAGCGATTGGCAAAGAATTCCTTCCAGCACCATCGAAAGCTGCGCGCGCACCTGAGGCTGTTGGTGAGCCGGAAAAACGTCCACGATACGGTTGATCGTCGAAGCCGCCGAGTTCGTGTGCAGCGTGGCAAACGTCAAGTGGCCGGTTTCCGCGATGCGCAGCGCCGATTCGATCGTCTCGAGGTCGCGCATTTCACCGATCAGCACCACGTCTGGATCTTCACGAAGCGCGGCGCGGAGCGAATTTGAAAACGAGTGCGTGTCCGAGTGCACTTCGCGCTGGTTCACCAGGCACTTCTTGTGGTTGTGCAGGAATTCGATCGGGTCTTCGATCGTGATCATGTGCTCTTCGTGCTCGTTGTTGATCTTGTCGAGCATCGCAGCCAGCGTCGTGGACTTGCCTGAACCCGTCGGACCGGTCACCAGGACAAGGCCGCGCGGCTTGTCGCACAGGCTCTTCACCACGGCCGGCAGCGCCAGCTGGTCGAAGCTCTTGATTTCCCACGGAATCGTACGGAATACAGCCGCCACCGCGCCGCGCTGATGGAAAATGTTGCCGCGGAAACGCGCCAGGCTCTTCAAGCCGAACGAAAAGTCCAGCTCGAGGCTCTCTTCCAGGCGGTGCTTCTGCACGTCGGTCAACACGCTGTAGGCCAGAGCTTTGGTGTCCGCCGCCGTCAAAGGAGGCATATCCAGCGGACGCAGCTTGCCGTGAACGCGGATGCGCGGCGCCGTGTTGGTCGAAAGGTGCAAGTCGCTGCCGCCCATTTCGATCATCTTCTTCAGTAGTTCGCTAAGCGTGATGCCTGCCATCTCTTCCTCCAAAACCCTCGGCTAAAAATTAGAGAACCGTTTCGCGCACGACTTCTTCCAGCGTCGTCATCCCCGCCGCCGCCTTAATCAACCCGCTGCGGCGCAGCGTGATCATTCCGCCTTCCAGCGCCTTCTTCTTCAATTCCAGCGCCGAAGCGCCCACCAAAATCAGTTCGCGAAGCTCGTCCGTAATTTCCATCACTTCATAAAGTCCCGCGCGGCCCTTGTATCCCGAGTTGTTGCACGTCGCGCAGCCTCGCCCGTGATACACCGTCGTCGTCTGCGCCTCGGCTTCCGTATAACCCGCATCCACCAGCGCTTGCGGCTGGATCGGCATCGGCTCTTTGCAGCCAACGCACACGCGGCGTACCAGGCGCTGCGCGCAAATCAGGTTCACCGATGTCGCCACCAGGAACGGCTCGATACCCATGTTCATCAAACGGCTGATCGTCGATGGCGCATCGTTCGTGTGCAGCGTTGAAAGCACCAAGTGTCCCGTCAGCGCCGCTTTCACCGCGATTTCCGCCGTTTCAAAGTCTCGAATCTCTCCGACCAGGATGATGTTCGGGTCTTGCCGCAGGAAGGCGCGCAGAGCGGACGCGAAGTTCAATCCAATCTGCTCTTTCATCTGCACCTGGTTGATTCCAGGCAGCTGGAACTCGACGGGGTCTTCCGCCGTCATGATGTTCGTATCGACGACGTTCAGCTTCGCGACCGACGAATACAGTGTGTTCGTTTTGCCGGATCCCGTCGGCCCCGTTACGAGGACCATGCCGTAGGGCCGCAAAATCTGCCGCTCAAACTTAGTGAGCGACTCCTGCTCGAAACCCAACTTCGTCATGTCCAGGCGTAGGTTTTCTTTATCCAGCAACCGCATGACGATCTTTTCGCCAAACAGCGTCGGCACCGTCGAGACGCGGAAGTCCAATTCCTTCTTCTTCCCGTCTTTCAGGTACTTGATCATGATGCGGCCGTCTTGCGGCAGCCGCTTTTCGCTGATGTCCAGCTTCGACATGATCTTCACGCGGCTGGTAATCGCATCCTTCAGCTTCAACGGCGGCGCCATCACGTTCTGTAACATGCCGTCGATGCGGAACCGCACGCGCAATTCCTTTTCGTAAGGCTCCACGTGAATGTCGCTCGCGCCGCGCTTCACCGCGTCGGTCAAAATCAAGTTAACGAGCTTGATGATCGGCGCCTCTTCGGCCGCCTTTTCCAGAGTCGCCAGGTCCATCTCGGCTTCTTCCGCCGATAGCTCCACCTGCGCCTCTTCCCCCGCAAGGTCCTTCATCACCTTGTCGAGTTCTTCCACGCTTTCCACTTCGCCGTAGAACTTGTGGATCGCCTCCGCGATCGCTGTCTCCGACGCCACCACCGGCTCCACGTTGAAACCGGTCATGAACTTGATGTCGTCCATCGCGAACACGTTCGTCGGATCGGTCATCGCGATCGTCAGAGTGGAACCGACGCGCGACAGCGGCACGATCTGGTAACGGATCGCGGTTTCCTGCGGCACCAGCTTGATCACCGCCGGATCCACTTCGTAGAATTTCAAATTGATGGAGGGAACGCCGTACTGCCGCGACAGCACTGCCGTAATGTCGTCGTCACTCACGAGACCCAGCTTCACAAGCGTCGTGCCCAGCCGGCCGCCCGTCTTTTTCTGGTGCTCGAGCGCCTGCTTAAGCTGATCCGCTGAGATCAGACTGTCTTTGACCAGAATTTCGCCGAGCCGTGAAGACATGGATATCCGTGAGAGCGGTTAGATTTCCGCCCGATGTCGCAGCGTAGCATGTCGGTTCGTAGCGCCGCGTTGCCGGCTCAAGCCCTCGTGGTGAATCTGCTAACACTCGATTGGCCGCATAGGAACCTGCTCACTCGAACAGGCTTTTCGCACAACCTGTACTGGCGTACAGGTGTTTCACTCTGAACGACTTACGCCCCGCCGGCGATTCTCTCGAATGGCCAATTTTTGGCGCTGTTTACGCTACAGTTGCGGCGCTGATTCGCCCGCGATTTTGCGTAGGATTTGGATTCAAAAACCGGCAGAAAATCGAGCCCAAAAGTAGGCAGAAGATCACACGGCGCAAGCGCTTTGTCAGAGTCTTTCTTGGTTCGGGGGCGCGCTGGCGCGACAAAGCCTGACGCTAAAGCAAGGTTGACACCTTTTTCGTGCGGTGCGGCCACAGAGCCCTTGCAGCGCGCATGACGGTCATCGCCAGACAGGCACTTGCGATTGTCCAGGACACCATGGCACCGATCAAGGCGGCGAAGTACGCATTCGAATGTGCAACCGCCGACCCAACCTCACACCTGGCGAGTTCCAGACCAAACACGCTAAGCGCCCCGGACAGCAGCGCCAAGTGCCACCACTTCAAGGTATCTTTCACCATGCGTAGAGATTCGGCGACCCTAGCAAGGTAGTCAATGGTACGAATTTGCATCTGAGTAACACGGCTCGGAGGACTCGCGAACTGTGCTAAGGTAGGTGTCGGATCGTAGAGGGCGGTTAGCTCAGCGGTTAGAGCGTCCCGCTTACACCGGGAAGGTCCGGGGTTCAAATCCCTGACCGCCCACCAACCCTACTTGCGCTTCCGCTCTTTCTTCAATTTCTTGATTGCCGCCTCTGCGGCGCGCCCTCGCGGCAGCCGGCCCTTCATCTTCGCGGCTTCGTCGATCTGTGCCGCCGTCCAAAGCCTCACATGCGGCGCAATGGCATCGGGCGCGTCGATCAGCCCCATCTCCGCCCAGTTGTAGAGAGTTTGTCGTGTAACTCGAACTTTTGCCGCTGCTTGCGTGGTGGTGAAGAGCTTTTGTTTCATGCGCTGATGCTACGGCGCGATAGACACTCCGTCAAGTATTTGCTAGCCTGATTGCCTAGGGAGTAAGGTTCGCCAACGTGAAAAATCCCCGCCTCATGCATCGCATCATCGCCGCCGGTTACGCCGCTCTCGGCGTTGCCCTGTTTTTCACCGGCCAGCCGCACGCTGCGTACGCCTTCGTCGCCATCGGCATCGCGTGGTTCGCCATTTCGTTCACGCGCTTCTCCACAAAACAAACCCTCACGAAGTAAGTCCGCCGCCCGCTCTCCCACCACGCCCCTCCAACATTTCAGTTCGTAAACGTCCGCCCGAAACCGCCGCGACTGTGTTTTAGTACGCCAAGCAACGTCGCCAACCCATAGATAGAGGTCCACCGTGAATCTCACTCGCACCGCTTCCCTATCGCTGCTTGCGCTCGCGCTTTCCGCATCGGCCACCCACGCGCAGGGATCTCCCGCTTCATCGTCGCCCGGCAGCACCGCCGCGCCGCAAGATACCTTCGCCTCCGATCCCGACGGCACCGTCCACATCACGCGCACGATCCCGCCGCCGCCCACCGTCAGCCCCGAAGCGCAAAAGTGGCTCGACTCCCTGAATCACATCGACCGCAAGCCGCAAACTCTCGCCGAACGCCGCGCCGGCACCGACGCATGGCGCGCTCGAGGCTCAGCCGATGCTCGGCGCGTCTTCCCCGTCAACATCGCGCAGCAAACTCTCGCCGGCGTCCCCGTGGACATCATCACTCCACTCGAAACGCCCGCCGCGCACAAAGACCTCATCCTTATAAATCTCCACGGGGGCGGCTTCAATTCCGACTCCGGCTCGGTGATCGAAGGCGCCCCCATCGCCAACCTCGCTAAAATCGAAGTCGTCGGCGTGTACTACCGCCTCGCGCCCGAAAATCCGTTTCCCGCCGCCGTCGATGACGTCGTCGCGGTTTACAAAGAACTCCTCAAAACTCACAAGTCGCAAAACATCGGCATCTTCGGCACCTCTGCCGGCGCGACTCTAAGCGCCGAAGTTTCCGTGAAACTCAAACAACTGAAGCTCCCGCTTCCCGCCGCCATCGGATTCTTCACCGGCCTCGCCGATTATTCGCGTCCCGGCGATTCGCGCCAACTTTTCACTCTCGACGGTTTTCCCGGCCCACTCGAGCCCACCTATCCCGCCACCGGCACCGACGACGGCTACGTCTCCAAAACCGATCGCAAAGATCCCGTTCTTTCGCCGCTGTTCGCCGACCTTCACGGCATGCCGCCAACTCTTCTCGTCACCGGAACGCGGGACGCGCTGCTCAGCAGCACCGCCATCTACGATCTCGCTCTCATCCACGCTGGCGTCGACGCGCAGCTCGTCGTCTTCGAAGCCATGCCACACGCCTTTTGGTACCACTTCGACTTCCCCGAATCCCACGAGTGCCTCGAACTCATGGCCAAATTCTTCACCGGCCATCTAGGCCGCCCCACACAATAGCGCGCGCAGCGCGTGTAACACAGGCTGCCAGTCTGTGCAGCAACGCAAATGCCGCACACAAAAAAATTTCCGCGACGTCACGCCTTTCGCTTAGCGCTCCGCCTCGCGTGTGTTACACTTTTACGGTTGTCAACGATTCGGGAAGGTACGCAGCTCCTCGCTGCCCATACTTACCCCGCAATCACCCCAAGCGGGGGGACGTAGTTCAGTTGGTTAGAACGCTGCCCTGTCACGGCAGAGGTCGCGGGTTCGAGTCCCGTCGTCCCCGCCATTACCTTACAAGCAATTTTCTTCCGCAGCGCCGGATTCTTCGCTCCAGAGTCTCCGTCCAGAAAAGCAGCCGCAAAAATCGTTAGCTCGCGCGCGTTCCCAAATCCTGCCAGTTCATCTTCGAATCGACTTGGCTCAAATTCAGCTCAGTCAGAATCGTCCAGGCGGCAAAAATAGTTTGCCCTCCGTGAGGAATTTGCTCGTTTCGTACGTTCTGCAATCGAGAGGTTAGAAGAAGAGGTACGCGAGATACGGTGGACGGACGCCGTTGCGGGCGGCATTCAACTGTGCGAACACGTCTCGGCTGCCGTCCTATCTTCCCCTCGCGAATCGATTTCTTCGTTGGAGCTAGCCCTTTGATCCGCCTGACCAGTCTGCTTTTTCTGTGTGTTCCGCTATCGCTCGTCGCCGTCGCCGCCCCGGCGCAATCTAACGCCACGACTGCCCAGCCGAAAACGATGCGCCTCTGCGTCGGCCCAAACGCCACCGACTGCGCGAATCTCACCTGGGCCCACGACCACTACGACGGCCGCCGCGACAACGAAGCGCAACCATCATCGACCTACGCGGTCACAGTGTGGTCAGCCGACCGCGTCGAGTTAGCGGGCAAGGCAAACACCACCTCCGGCGAAGTCGATGGCACATTTCACGGCAAAATTTCGCCGAGTGGTGGCAGCCTCATCGACGCAATCGATCAGTGGCGAACCGCAGCCGGCTTTTCCGGTAATTTGGATTTCACGCTCACTTGGTCCAAAGACCCGTCGAACGTAGTCTCAGTCGCCCAGCCTGTTCCGGCCGAGACGCACGCCCCGCCACCTCGGCTCCATCCTCCTGTCCGCTCCTCGGACGCGCCGCTTTCTCCCAGCAACGGTTCGTCTGATTCCACCAAGCCAGCTCAGCCGCACTCATCAGCCGCTCCAGTTGGCGTCGCCACTAAATTCACCCAGACCGCAGTCGCTCCGCCCAAGACGATGCGTCTTTGCGTCGACAAGGAATGCAACAACTTAACGTGGGTTGAAGACCACTACGAGGGCCGCAAAGACGGACAGACAGCAGTGGCAACGCGCTATTGGATCACCACATGGCACACCGATCACGTGGAGTTCGTCGGCACAACGGCCACGGCCGTCGCCAATGGCTTCCCCGCCCGAGCAACCTACACCGGCCAGATCGCGCCAGACAGTCTTAGTATTACGGACGGCAATTTCGATTGGCACGTTGCAACGGCGGGTTCAGGGTCCGGCCACTACACTTTGACGTGGACTGCCGCCGCGGCCAAAGCAGCGATGGCCGACGTCGGCCCGATCGAAGGGCCGCATCGCTCCAAGACTCACCCGAATATCCTGGTCCCCGGCGGTGCTACTGAGATTTACGCATCATTTCCCAGTGACATTCGCGCGATCCTCATTCAGGCGCATCCCATGCCCGCCAACGACGCGCTACTCCCCTGTGACGATACGAAAGATGACGACGGTCTCGACATCAAGGATCCAAACGTCGCAGTTGAAATCGGAAGATACGCGCTACGCAAAGGCGAGTTTGCGCGCGGGCACTGTTGGCTGAATCACAGCGCTTACTTGGGCAGCCAGGATGGCATCGTCCTTCTGGGCGTCGTTCAATTAATGGGATGGGGCAGGCCCAAAGACGATAAAGCGGCATTCAAATTCTTCAATGGTGCGTACCGAAGTGGCAATCCGTGGGCGGCTTATTTCCTCGACCGGTGCTACCGGGAAGGAATCGGAACGGCCACTAGCACAAAGTTCGCCGGCCAAATCGAAACCTCGTCCTTGCTCAGCGACGATGCCCAGACAATGTACGCGCTGATCGATTCCGATGATCTCGAAGTTCAGCGGCAGAAAGAGCGCGATGAATTGATCCGTAATCCGCCGACAAAACCTGTCCCGTGTCCACCGCATACCCCCTCGCGGTACGACAACCCGAACGTCGTCGATCACAGCTGTGATCCGGTCGTCGATCAGCCCGAACTCGACAGGGAGCTCCAAGCCATCGACGACCGCTACGCCGCCATCAAATAGGCCGTGGAATAGCCTGCCGCGCAGGCTGTTCTTCGACGAAGATGCACCGCGACAACAAGCACGAGGTGACGCGGATGGAACGGTAGCGTTACCAGGAGACTCCGTCGTCGAATTTTGCGAGCGGCTCTAAGCTTCTTCCGGCACCGGCTCCCACAGCTCGATCGAATTCCCCTCCGGATCCTTCAGCCACGCAAACTTCCCCATTCCCTCATATTCCTCGGTCTTATCCACCGCGGCGCCCTTGATCTTCAATTGGCCAAGGAACTCCGCCATGTTCTTCACCGTGTAATTGATCTTCCCTGTCCGCGGCTTCCCGGCAATGTCGTCCTTCGTCGCCATGATCGACCACGCAATTGTCCGCTTCATCTTCGGATCATCGATTTGCCTGTAGTCGAACGCAGCGTACACCGAGCTGCACTGTGTGTCCGCTTCCTGAAACGCGATTCCGAGCACGTCGCGGTACCACCCAGCCAATTTCTTCACATCATTCGAAAATAAAAACGCGCCGCCAATACCGTCGATCATAGGCCCCTTCCCGCTTTCATCTCTGCCGGCTTACGCACCGGCAGGCATAACTCGAGTTCGCAGTGCGACCAATCCATTGCGTTTTCCTTGTCCAAAAAAATTTCAAGCGCTGGCGCATGCTCGGGCTCGTACTCACTCCGCACCAGCCAGTCTCGATAAAGGTAGTCCCATGCGGTGGCTATCAGATCCAAATCTCCAGCGACTGTCACCACCGCATAGCGCCGAGCCGGCATAATCATTTTCGACATCCCCGACCCGCACGCAAATCGCGACGTCGGCGCAAAACAGATCTCGTAACGGTACAAATGCTTCGGCGTCACGTGCGGATCGTCCACCGTCATCCCAAACAGCGTCCCGTCCGAAAAAACATTCTGACGCTTTGCCCAGTCGATCACGGTTTTCATCGCCCCGAGCACTTTTTCGAAGTCGAACGCGTTCGTGACCCGGATGTACGCAACGTGTCTCTCCGGAATATCCACCAGCTTCACCGGAAACGCGGCCCTCTTCTCGGGCGCGCTCATCGCCACACCATATTCGTCTTCTGGAGCCAGCGCTTTGCGAATCTTGCTGTTTTTGATTTTGCCGCCGCTGCTGCGAAATTCGCTCGGCGGCGTGCCGTATTCAGCTCGGAACGCTCGCGAGAATGTAGCCGACGACGAAAACCCGCACTCCAGCGCCACGCCGGTCACGCTTGAGTCCGAATAGCGAAGTAGCCGTGCTGCTTTCTCCAGCCGCAGCCGGTTCGTAAAATGATTCACCGTCTCGCCCGAAACCGCCGTGAATATTCTGTGAAAGTGGTACTCCGAAAAGCACGCCACCCGCGCCAACTCAGCCAGCTTCACCGGCCGGTCCAGATTCTCGCGCAGAAAATCGATCACCCGATCGATTCTCTGCGCATAGTCACTCGTGGCTCGAGGTTTTCTGATTCGCGAGGATGCGCGTGGCATGAAATCCTAATCCGGGATTGTCGCCGCTTGATACGCCGCAGGAGCAACGCTCACTCTTGCGGCCGCTTCTTGTTCGCCTTGATCTCAGCCAGCCGCCGCCTAAGCTCGAACGCAATTTCCACCGCCGAAAGATTCTCGGTGTCAAACCCCAGCCTCTCGAGCCGCTTATCGCCGCTAAGGCTCCCGCGCTTCACGTACCACGGCGCTTCCGGCCCCCGCTTCGAATCACCAGACGGATTTTTGCTGTCGTGCTCTTCCATCTCCGAAGTATATTCCGTTCGCGCCCATACCCCGCTCAAAGAATTCCTCATGTACTGAAGCCGCGTCGGATACTCTGAACCTGCATTCACTCAACGCACTTCGCACATTCGTTTCGGCCCGGCGCGACATGGCCCCAACGCCACCCAATTCGTCCGCAGCCCGCATCAGCGACGACGCGTTCACCGTCATCGCCATCAGCGTACTCGCCGCAACCTGCGCAAATGTGATCCACGAAGGCTTGGGCCACGCAGCAACCGCCTTGCTCACCGGTGCACAATCGGGCGTCCTCACTAGCGTCGCGTGGACCAGCGATTTCGATTCCCGCCTCGTCGCCGCAGCCGGAACACTCGCGAATCTCGCGGCCGCCATTTTGTTTTGGATCGCGCTCCGCAGTCTAAAGCGCCTAAAGATTCATCTCCGCTTTTTCCTGCTGCTGAGCTTCGCGTTCAATGTGCTCGACGGAACCGGATACTTCCTATTTTCCGGCGTCGCGAACTTCGGCGACTGGGCCACCGTTATCGCCGGGTTAGCGCCAAGTGGGAAGTGGAGAACCGTCCTGGCCGTCGGAGGAGCAGCGGCCTACTACGCAGCCTCCCTGGTCGTCGGAATCGGTCTCGTTCGCTACGTCGGCATCCGGCGAGACGACCAGTCGAGACTGCGAAGGCTCACGTTAATCGCCTACGTCACGTCGACTCTCCTCGCCTGCGCCGGCGCGCTGCTCAATCCATTCGGAATTCAGTTGCTCTGGCAATCCGCTCTTCCCGCCACTCTCGGCGGCCACTCGGCCCTCATGTGGTTGCAGTACGCCATCCCAAGAAACGCAAAGCCGGCGCGCGCCGACGACCGCATCTTGAGATCGTATTCTTGGATAGCGATCGCCGCTGTCATTGCGCTCGCGTACCTACTCGTTCTCGGCCGCGGCGTCACCTTGCGCCGTTAGCGCGCGGTCGCCCCACTTGCGCCGAATACAACGTCCCCATATTATTTTCGCCGCGATATTTCGATCTGCGCTTCAGGAGAAGATCATGCTGCCCAGCGCCGTCACCGATCTCAAAGCCTTCGTCCCCGCGAAAGACTCCGCCCTAGCGCGCCAGTTCTACGTCGATCTCGGCTTCACCATCAATTTCAGCCATGACGACATCGCGGAGCTGCAAATCGGCTCGTTCCGCTTCCTGCTCCAGACCTTCTACGTCGAGCAGCACGCCGGAAACTTCATGATGAGCCTCAACGTCGAGGACGTAGACGCCTGGTGGGCTCACATCACCAAACAGGAAATCGCGAAAAAATACCCCGGCATCATGTGCAAGCCACCCGCCCTGCAGCCCTGGGGCCTCCGCGTCCGTTATATAAGCGATCCCACAGGCGTTCTCTGGCACATCACCGAACGTCGCAAATCGTAGCTGAACGCTGCATATCGTTCACGTCTCTCTTGCGCCTGAACGATTGGAGATGTGAGTAAACGCAGCAATCGCTCACTTCTCCTTCTCAAGCTCCACCACCATCACCTCAATAGGCTCGGTCCCCTCATTCACATCCGCATGCTGCGTGCCCGGCGGATTCGCTGGCAGCCAGTACGCGTGCCCCGTCTCCCACGGATGCTCCTCGGACTTCCCACTGTCCTCCGCGATCTTCATCGTCCCGCCCTTCAACGCCACAATCACGCGCGGGTGCTCGTGCCGGTGCATCGTCAGCGGCTGGTTCGGATAAATCACCGACCTCCAAACCTTCACATCCTCATTATCAAACTGCGGATAGCGCTGCGTAGTCGCCGCCTGCTGCGACCGCGTCACCATCACCGTCGCACCCACCGCCACCAACGCCACCGCCACGTGCGTCACGAACCTGTTCATCTTTCCTCCGTCGCGCAAAATATCGAACTCCAGCGCACGCACCACAATCAACTCCGCGTCTCCTCGTTCGAATACACCCACCACGCCGTAGCCAAATCCTGCACGATGTGCCCGATCGACTTATACACCGTCACTTCCTCCGCCGACCTTCGCCCCTCCACCGTACCCGCGACCACCTGACCAATCTCTCCCGCGATGTGCTCGTCGCCAATCACTCCCGCTTCCTTTGCGCACAAAAACTCCGCGCCCTGCCTCAAAATCCCCTCCCGGCTATCCACGATGAATCTCGACCGCGCCACCAACTCATTGTCGATTTCCGCCGGCCCCGCATAACTCGACCCAATCACATTCACGTGCGCACCCGCCTTCACCCACGCGCCGCGCAATATCGGCTCCGTCGCCGCCGTCAGCGTACATATAATGTCCGCGTCAGCCGCCGCCTCCTCCACAGTCGCGCTCACGTTCACCTGCGCACCAATCGGTCCGCGATTGCGCTCCGCAAACGCCTCCGCCTTCTCGCGCGATCTTCCCCACACCGTCACTCGCTCAATGCGCCTCACCTTCGCAATCGCCCGCAGATGCGTAGCCGCCTGCTCCCCACAACCTAGCAGCGTCAGTCGCCGCGCATCCGCTCGCGCGAGCGCATCCGTCGCCACCGCGCTCGCCGCCGCCGTCCGTATCGCCGTTACCTCACCCGCATCCACCACGCACACCGGCGCGCCCGACTCCGCCTCAAACAGCACTACCACTCCCTGATGCGATTGCCGGGACTGCGCCGCGTTCTCCGCAAACACAGAGATGATCTTCGCGCCAAACGCCCGACGCTCTCCCAGCGCTCCCGGCATCACGCCGAAAAGTCTCCTCTCCGACAGCGGCAATATCGACCGCAGCATCTGCTTCGTCTCGCCACGCGAAAACGCGATCATCGCCTCGCGCACAATCGGGATCGCCACGTCGTACGTCAACCGCCGCGCCACTTCCTCTCGCCCAATAAATCGCAACGCTCCGTTCTCCTCCGCCAGCCGTCTCTCTACACCGACCGCCGATACCACTGCAGCACCCGCATCGCACGCAGCGTATTCCACCGGCTCGCGTCGCCCACAGCCTCTCCCGTCGAAACGGTCAGCGCTTCGTCATACCCCGCGTCAAGCAGCCACCACCCATTCGCCGTCCGCTTCCTCTCGATCACCCGCACCGCTTCCTCCATCCGCGCGTCCCGATTCGCTGCCGTCGCGCGAAAATAATCCAGCGCGCGCAGCACGTCGTACCGGTAGCGTGGCGGAAACGCGAACTCCAAAAATTTCGGATCGATCGTCTCGCCCGTTGACCGCCGCCGGAAAAGCGACCGCTCCAGCAAATATTCCCCGCCGCGCTTCCGCGCTTCCGCAACTTCACGCGACCCGCCTGCCGCCCGCTCGTACTCCGCCAATCCTTCCAGCACGCAAATCGTCGTATGAAACGACGACACGCTGCTCTTCTCCGGCGCCTCGCAATTCCACCCGCCATCCGCCAACTGTTCCTTCATCAGTCGCTCCGCCAATCGCGCCGACGGACGCCCGAAATACGAGCCGAACGCCAACACTCCTCCGTTGATGCACGGCTCCACTTCTCCATCAAAAAATCCGTTCCCGCCAAACTCCGGCGCGCGCAAATCCCAACCGCAACTGAAGTCGCTCCATCGCAAATTCTTCTCTGCAAGCGCCAACGCGTTCCTCACCTCGGGCGCCGCGGGATCGACACCCGCCATCCGCAGCAGTTGCAAAGTAAAAAGCGTCGTCAGCCACGCAGGATTTCCCTCGCTCCGCCACGCGCCATCCGCGTCCTGCCGCGCCAAAATCGCCGCGCCCACCCCTTCACGCGCCACGCGACTCCGCTCCGCCGCCACCTCGTCCGCCGCGGCGTTCGCCAAATCGCGCATCGTGTGCCAACGAATCGCCGGCTCGCCCGCCATCAACCTTTCCATCGCGCCGCTATCCTGCAACTTCCGATCCTCCTCTCGTTCCCGTTGACATCCGCCCCGCGCCCCAACAAAGTACAATGGTCGCCGCCAATCCACCTCAGGATTAACGCGTGTCCAGCAACTACGTCGCACCCAGCATCGACGATTATCTCCGCAAGCGACTCATGCCCGTCGAAGGCGCGATTCCGCACGTCCAGGGAATCGAAATGTACGGCAATTCGATTCCCGCAGGCACCGTCGGCGGCGATCTTTTCGAATACATTAATTTTCAGCAGCGGTACGACATTGACGCCCGCATCCAGCGCGCCTTAAAACTTTCAAAAGACTATCTCGAGCCACTCCCCGCCGGCGCGCCGCCTCGCAATTCGGTGGACGATCACGTCCTCTGGTTGAAATCGCGCCCGAATTTCGATCCGCTCCTCGAATCCGCCTACCGCGAGTCGCGCAGCTCCGAACAAATCCGCGTCGCCGAAGTTCTCAAGGCGCTCTACACCACCGCCGGCGTCCTTCTCGTTGACGCGCAGGGTCACGGCATCATCGCCGCAAAAATCGCCTCCACTGTTCACGACACGTTCCACGCCCTCATGCTCGCCGAACTCGACCAGCGGGGCCGCACCACGCCCGAGTTTTTCGAACGCGTCAATCTCCGCCTCGCCCAGTCCGTCACGGCGCGCAACGCCCTCGGCCGCATCGAAAAAGAAGCCGCGCAGGAAATCGCCACCATGCTCTATGGCGAAGTCCAACCCTACGGCACTTTCCGCTTCGTGAATTTCGGCCATCCCGCGCCGCTCGTCTATTCCGCCGAATTCCGAAAATTCATGGACATCGATCGCAACCGCATGGTCCAGTTTCTTCCGCTCGGCGTACAGATTCCCGAAGATCATCCCGATCGCAATCGCTACCTCTCGCTCGATACGCGCCAGCACCGCGTCTCCCCCAGTGACGTCTCCGAAATTACTCTCATGAGCCCCGGTGACATCCTTTTCCTCTACACCGACGGCGTGTACGACGGCACCGATCAAGCCGACCGCGCCAAGCTCGAAGAAGTGATGCGCGGCTGCTACCAAAAATCCGCCAAAGACATCTGTACTGCCCTGATGGACTTCGCTCTAAAACAAGACGACCTCCACCGCCAATCCGGCGAAGCCGACCGCATCGACGACAAAACCGTCTTCATCATCAAGCGCACCTAGCTTGTGGGACAGGCTCTCAGCCTGTCTGCACACTGCTCTCAGTGGTGTGTGCCTTTCTCGGCGCTCACCTAACGTACCCTCTGACGCCGACCCGCCGATACCCAACCGCGTCCGCGCGAACCACTCCACGCACGTCCGCCCACTCACGCTCTTTATCCTCATGAATGATTGAATTTACAGGAGTTGGTTTTACTAGACAGCTTGTCTAACGCTCAAAGCCTAATCGCAACTCGACATCATCGGAGCAGTGTCTCCGGTTACGGCACGCAGTTCACGCAACCAACCTTCAAATCGTTGTGCCCGCAAAGGAACCGTTTCACCTGATCCCGGCAATCGCCCATTTTGGTATTCCAATCCTGCCGAATGGCTTTCTTATCACCGGCTGTCAGATGCCATGACAGCGGCACGTTGTCATTCGAAAACTCGAAAGGTACCGTGTGAACGACCATGCGATTCGCATTGCATTTGTTCCATTTCCCTATCAATAGATCCAATTCATTGTCGTTGTGCGCGAGTTGGCCGGCGCCCCGCACGGCCTCCAACGTCGCGAGTGGCGCAAAGAACTGATAGAACCATCCGCGATTCTTCCCGCCACTTTGGTTCCGTGTTAGGTCCACCTTCGATCCGTGGATTTGCAACACCAGCACGCTATCCACATTGAAAGTCGTTGACGTCAGCGCCTCATCCAGCCACTCGACCAAACTCGCCATCCCATAATTGTCGTAATAACCGCCGTCTCCAATATGCGGCTGCGGCCCGTCACCATTCGATCTCGAAACCGGCGTCACATACGGAAACGTCGCCGACAATCGCGCCGCAGTCACCGCCGAAATATCGAACTGGTGTTCGTTGATGTGATGCAAGTCGCTCGCATCAACCCCCGCCACACAATCCTTCGCCGTCTTCGACGTCCTCATCAACAGACGTTTCCCGCTCTCTGCGATCGTCCCGTTCATGATCACGCCCGGCAGCGCCGCGTTGGCTACGAAGCCGTTCCACCAGCTCAGCGGTTGTTCAAGTCCAGATGGCTGCCCTGCCCGCGTCGCGCAGTTGTTGCACCACGCTCTTTCGAGCGCGCGCCCCCGTCCGATCATCCAGCCGGCAAGCCATGGAACCAGCGCACGAATAAAATCCGGCCACGCTAGTCCCCAAGCCACTTCGTCGAGACTCGATTCCGACGCTGCGACCGGCGGATCTTTCACCGCGGCGCCATGCCGCAATCGCGCCAAGTAAAACGCCGTCCCCATGCTCCCGCCCGACACCGAACTAATCATCCGCAACGCATCCCGGAACGTTCCCGGGTTGTCTTTGTCCAGTTCCCAAAGAACTTGCGCCGCCCACGCGCCCGCCTGAATTCCTCCTCCGTTCGCCGCCGCCACGATCACGCGATTGCCTTTTCCTGGCGCAATCGCCGCAGCCGCGTCAGGAGCCGCCACGATCGGTGAAGGCGCATTCACGTTCGGATCAACCAAGTTGTAGTAGTGATCCGACTGCCTCGACTGCGCCGTGATCACCCCCGCGACAACGACAATCAGAAGGATCGGCACATGCCACAAATCGAAGAAGAACGAAATCCCTGACGTGATCCACGTCAGCAGCATCACCAGCATCAACGCCGAACACAGGGCCGGCACCATAAGTCTTTTTCCAAGCCGAAAGTATCCCCAGACGCCGAAAATTGCGTACACCACAAGCACCACCGCGAGCGCCAGACCGGCGTTAACGTGATCGCTCCACGGCGCATACCCGATCAGCGCGGAAACACCCGCCGTCTTGCTCTCGAAGGACTCGGCTACAGAGCTAAACGCACCGCAATCCTGAAAGAAGCCAACGAGTGATCGCTCGACGGCGCACGCAACCAAAATTCCGGCCGCCCCCCAGGCATAACTCCGCCACCGGACTTTTTCGTTTTCTTCGGATGAGAAAATTGCCGCAGTAAGAACAATCGGCATAGAAAGAAAGAGTGTGGCGCTTACCCACTCGCACCAGGTGTAAGAGTCTGACAGCGGAAATGGAGGATCGATCCCGAAACGGCCTTTCGCGTGAGTGAAAATGGTGAAGCCAATTACACACGCGCTTCCCGCCAGCGCCATAGTCGCTACCGCAACCATAAACAGGCTCGGCGGAGTCAGATCGAACATCCCGCGCAACAAGCTCTTCGCCGCCGTGAACGCCGCCAACGGCAGCACGATCAAAAATACCATCGCCAGAAGCGGCACACGCAGCAGCACCGCGTACTCCAAATACGCGGGCAGAATTGCCGCACAATGCGTTAGCAGCGGCGTGAAGACCAGCAGCACGATCGACAGCGCGGAATACTGGACGCCAGACAGAATTCCGTAAAAGTGTCTCCTCGAAGCGGAGTACGCGGCGAGCAGCCCATTCAGTGCCGCAAGCGATCCCACCGGAAATTCAATGACGGCCTCGCTCCAATGGGTCCCCGGCGCTCCATGCAAGAATAGCGTCACGCGCACCAGCAGGGCGACGCCCGTCGTACCAAGTGCCAGAAAATACAGCACCCACTTCGCACGTCCGAATAGCCCCGCCGATCCACTCGGCGGGTCCGCCGTCATCTTCAGAATCTGGATGTCTTCCAACACATCCGCGATACCCGCAGCAACAATGAGCACCACGATTGCGCATGCGAATCGCCCAACATTCAACGAACACGCAATGGCGATAAAAAGCAGAACGTAAAGAACGATGAAAACAAAATCGAACCACTGCTGCCGCCGGGCGATCCGCCGCTTCTCGACTCCAATCGTGGTGCCAAGTTTGCCAAGCACGTCCTCGACATCCGTCTGCTTCATCGCCAGTTCCAGCGCAAGCCCCGGACTTTCTGCCTCAGGCCAGTGCATCGGCTCAACTGCTGTAAGGTTGCACAACCATCTCATCAGCCCGGCCCACAATACCAACAGCACCAGCATCGTGACCGGATAGCACAAAGGAAAGTGATTCATCACGAGCGAACTCCTGCCCAACTTTTTGAGCGATATGGGTATTGCGTGGCCGGTTTACACCAATGCTTGAAGCGGAACTTCGTAGAGAAGTAGATACTACATCGTGCAGGTACTGTCAAAACATCGTTTGCGAGGTCGCCCTCGCCATCTCAACGCATCGTCCCCAATTCCGCACTCTCCGTGCCCTCAGGCCTTTCTCCTCCCCCTCTGTGAAATGTTCCACGTCTTTGTCTTTGTCTTTGTCTTTGTCTTTGTCTTTGTCTTTGTCTTTGCTGTTGCAGTTGAAGTTGCAGTTGCTTTTCCGCGCGGCGCCTTACAAGCCGCGTCATCCTGAGCGCAGCGAAGGACCCCTCTTCGCAGTTGCCGTTGCAGTTGCCGTTGCAGTTGCCGTTGCAGTTGCCGTTGCAGTTGCCGTTGCAGTTGCCGTTGCCGTTGCCGTTGCAGTTGCCGTTGCAGTTGCCGTTGCCACCGCGCCCACCGAGCAGTTGACGCGCACCCCAAACCCGAAATACTCTCCCGCATTGTCGCCGAACCGAAGATGCCTCCCCTCCAAACCTCCGTCCTAATCGTAGGCGCAGGTCCCACCGGTCTCCTCCTCGCCGCCGAACTCGCGCGCCGCAACGTCCCCATCCACCTGATCGACGCCCTCCCCGCCCCGCAGCACTGGGACCGCGCCACCGTCGTCCACTCCCGCTCCCTCCAGATCTTCGAAGCCATGGGCATCGTCCAAGAATTTCTGCAGGTCGGCTGCAAACAAAAAACAATTCACCTCTATTCCGCCGGCGCCAAGCTCGGCACCATCGACCTCGCCAACTGCGGCAGCATCTACAATTTCAACATCGGCGTCTCCGAAGAAGTCACCGAGCGCATCCTCACCACCCAGCTCCACAAATTCGGCGGCGAAGTCCATCGCGCCTCGCGCCTAGTCCGTCTCGAAACTACCGACACCGCCGTCCACGCCACCATCGAACGCAACGGTCAGACTTACGCGATCGACCCTAGCTTCATCGTCGGCTGCGACGGCATCCACAGCCCCACGCGCGAACTTACCGGCATCGCCTTCGAAGGTCACGACATCGAAAAGCCCTGGGCCGTCTTCGACGCCTCGCTCACCGGCTGGCCGCACACGCACGAAGCAAATTTCGGTTACCTCGACGAGCTGCCTATCATCCTCACCGCGCTTCCCGGAAACCGCTTCCGCGTTTACCTCCGCCCCTCGTCTCCCGAATCCGATCTCGTCGCAGACGCCACCGCCACGCTGCATCGCTACGAGCCGCAGGTTAGCTTCACCAACGTCGAAAATCCCACTCGCTTCCATTGCCACACAAAAGTCGCGCAGCATTTCCGCTCCGGCCCCGTTTTCCTCGCCGGTGACGCCGCGCACCTTTGCTCGCCCGCCGAAGGCCACGGCATGAATTGCGGCCTCCAAGACGCCTACAACCTCGCGTGGAAACTCGCGCTCGTCCACCACGGCGTCGCCGATACCGCGCTTCTCGATAGCTACGAAATTGAGCGCCGCCCCGTCGCCGCTGCCATCACCGTTTCCGGCGACAACACCGAGCACGCCCACACGCTCGTCGACCCGGCCGACCGCCACGAGCGCGACGCCGCAATCCGCGCGCGCATCGCCGATCCCAAATCGCTCCAAGCCGACATCGTCGCCGAAACCGAACTCTTCATCGAATACTCCCACTCGCCCGTCGTCCTCGGCGACCCAAACCCCCACCTCGCCGCCGGATTCCGTCTGCCCGATACAATCGAGGTCCTCGACGCGCGCGGCCAAAAAGCGCACCTCCACACGCATGCTCATCACGCTAGCCACACACTAATCCTTCTTGGCGGTCCATCCGCGAGTCCAGAATCTCTCGCGAAGCTCTACGCCGAACTCTCCCACGCGATCGCCGCTCAGCCGCTCTTCGAATCCATCGCCGCCTTTTCCACAAGCTCAGCGCCAACGTCATCCAACGCGACGACCATCGGCCACATCAGCGAAGACGCCGCCACACTCCTCGGCATCGACGGCGCCACACTCCTCGTCCTCCGCCCAGACGCCTACATCGGCCTTCGTGCCGATCGCGACCACCTCGCCGCGCTCGACCGCTACGCCCACATCATAAAATCCGGTCGCAAACACTCCCCCGCTCACTCGCAGAACTTTGCTCAGCGCGCGCCTCACGCGTTATAGTGAAAATACCTTGTGCCGGAGGCATCTCTCTTGATTCGTCCGATTCGCGTCGCTCTCGCTGCCGCGTTCATTCTCGCCGTCTTCGTCATCGTCACCACCCGCGTTGACGCGCACGCAGTCTTGAAATCTTCCACACCCTCCGCCGGTTCCACCGTCGCCGGTCCGGACGTCCCCATCTCGCTCACCTTCAACGTGCGCGTCGATGCCAGTCGCTCGAAACTCCAACTGCTTTTGCCCAGCAACGAAACGTCCGACCTTCCGGCTAGTTCGCAGCCCTCAGCCGACACGCTCACCACCACCGCGAAATCCCTCAAACCCGGCGCCTACTCCATCCGCTGGCAGGTGCTCGCGCCCGACGGCCACATTTCGCGCGGAGAGATTCCATTCACCGTAAAGTCGCCTGATGGTCACTGAGCTTCTCGGTATTTTTGGATTTCTCACCGTTATTCTTCGCGCTGTAATCCTCTGCGCGCAGACGTTCGCCGTCGGCGGCATCATCTTTATTTGTTTTATCGCCCGCGAGCCGTGGATTCGGAGCGACGCCTGGGTTCGTCCCGCCGCTCGCCTCATCCGCTGGAGCGCGCTCACTCTCGCCATCGCTCACATTTTCTTCGTCGTCGTAAACAGCCTCGTCCTCACCTCTTCCATCGATCTCTCGATGCGCGAAGTGATGGGCGCAAACTTCGTCCTCGCCGGAATTCTCGGCGCCATCGCCGGATGCGCGCTCTTCTTCTGGCCGGGCGGCCTTCGCGGTCCCGCAAATTATTTCACTCTCATTCCCGCCGCGCTGATGATCGCTTCCACCGTCTTCACCAGCCACGCTGCTTCCCGCATGGACGATCGCACCATCCTCATCACCATGACCACGCTGCACTACCTCGCCACCGCCGCATGGCTCGGCGGCCTCCCGTGCCTCGCGATCGTGATGAAGAACACCTCCGACCTCAACGTTCTCTCGCGTGTCAGCAGCCGCTTCTCGCGCCTCGCTCAATTCAGCGTCCTGTTCCTTCTCGCCGCGGGCATCGTGATGAGCATTTACTACATCGGTTCCTGGAGCGCCGTGTACGGCACCGCCTACGGCGTGATGGTCACTACCAAGGCGATTTTCTTCGTGTGCCTTCTCGCTCTCGGCGCCGCGAATTATTTTCTCGTCCGCGCAATGGGCGCGAACTCAAACGATACAGACACGAAAATTAGCCTCATCCGTTTCGCCGAAGCCGAGATCGGCATCGGACTCACCGTCATCCTCACCGCCGCGTCGCTCACCTCGCAGCCTCCCGGCGTCGATCTCACGCAGGATCGCGTCACGCTCCACGAAATCGTCGTGCGCTTCGCGCCGCGCATGCCACGCTTCCAAAGCCCGAGCCTCGATTCCCTCTCGCCCTCCTCAAAAGAACTGCGCCGCAAAGCCAAAGCCGCGGGCCGCAAACTTCCGCCCGCCTTCGTCCCCGGCGGCTCGATGCTGCACATCGATACACCCGGAGACATCGCGTGGTCCGAGTACAACCACACCTGGGCCGGCGTCGTAGTTTGCCTGATGGGAATTCTCGCGCTGCTTTCGCGCAATCGATATTTCCGATGGGCGCACGTCTGGCCGCTGATGTTCTTAGGCCTCGCCGTCTTTCTCTTCCTACGCGCCGATCCGGAAAACTGGCCGCTCGGCCCTTACAGTTTTTGGGCGAGCTTCTCTAGCTCCGACGTGCTGCAGCACCGCATCGCCGTGTTGCTCATCATTGCGTTTGCAATCTTTCAATACGGAGTCGAAACCAATCGTGTGAAGTCGCAAGCCGCCGCGCTCGTCTTTCCCGCAGTCTGCGCTCTGGGCGGTGCACTGCTGCTCACTCACACCCACGCCCTCAGCAATGTGAAAGAAGAGCTTCTCGTCGAACTCAGCCACACGCCGCTCGCCATTTTCGCCGTCGTCGCCGGCTGGTCGCGCTGGCTTGAAATTCGCCTGCCCGAATCGAATCACACGCGCCGCTATCTCGCGTGGGTCTGGCCCGTCTGCTTCATCATGATCGGTCTGATCCTGATGAACTATCACGAGGCGGACACCGCAGTCGTCGTGCAGAACGTCGCGCCGCTCCTCAAAGCACCCATCGCGCAAGCGTCGCTCCCGCCGTTCTCGGCGTAACTCCCACGCCCGCTCGGCGTTAATATAGATGTAGCGATGAGTGACGCCACCCAACTCCAGCTCTTCACCGAGCGCCTCAAAACGCCCATCGGCGTGATGATCGTCATCACCGATGGCGACGGCAATCTCCACACCACCGACTGGACCGATCACGAAGGCCGCATGGACCACTTCCTCGAAATCCGCTACGGCAAAAACGGTCTCAAGCTCGACCGCGCGCCCCGCGAAACCGCCGTCGCGAGCGCGATCGATCGCTACTTCCGCGGCGAACTCGCCGCCATCGACTCCATCCCCGTGAAAACCGGCGGCACCGACTTCCAGCAGGAAGTCTGGCGCGCGCTCCGCACAATTCCCTGCGGCTCGACGATCTCCTACGGCCAGCTCGCCAAACAGATTCGCCGGCCGAAAGCTGTTCGCGCCGTCGGCCTCGCCAACGGTTCGAATCCCATCGGCGTCGTCGTGCCCTGCCATCGCGTGATCGGCGCTGACGGTTCGCTCACCGGCTACGGCGGCGGCCTCGAACGCAAAAAGTGGCTGCTCGAGCACGAGTCGCGCGCCACTCGACTCTTCTAACCACCACGAGCCAACGTGACTACAACTTTCACCATCCGCCGCGCGCAGCCCGGCGACGAACCCACACTCCGCGAACTCCGCATCGCCGCGCTCACAGACACGCCGCTTGCGTTTAGCTCCACGCTCGAGCGCGAGATCCGTCGCACGGACGAAAACCTGCGCACCTGGATCGCGCCGCCCTGCGTGACGTTCATTCTCGAATCGGCAGAACAGAAACCATGCGGCATCGTGGCTGGGCTTTACAACAAGTCGGAACCTAGACGCGCGACGCTCGCCTCGATGTGGGTACATCCGTCGCAGCGCGGCACAGGCGCCGCGCGTCAGTTGATCGCGTCAATACAACGTTGGGCTGCCGAGTCGCAAATTCGCGATCTCGTTCTGCTCGTCAACGAGCACAATCCTATTGCCCGCGGCTGCTACGAGCGCGTCGGATTTCAGTACACCGGCCATCGCGGAATCAACCCGGCCAACGGTGAGCACGAAATTGAAATGCTCTACGCGGTGCCCTTCTAACGCTCTCGCTTTTCCTGCAGCAGCGCCGCCCCCGCGCGCGTCACGCGGACCAGCACCGTTCCCTTCGCGTCCACCGTCTCCACCAAGCCGCGGTCCGTCGCGTCTTCCCACACCGTAAGCCGCGGGCACGACGTTCTCCACACATCCAGCGTCTCTTGGTAGGTGTGCTCCTTCGTCCCCACCCACTCCAGCAAATCCAAAATCAAATTATCCACTGTCTCGCTCATTGCGAATCGATCGCGCCACGATCAGCGCGAAACTTCATTTCGCCTTGTCCGGCCACTTCATCGAATAAACCTGAACCGCGCTCGAGTCGTTCATATAAAGAAATTGCCCATCGGGCGACAGGCCGAGCATCGGCGGGGGCAGACCGTTCCAGGAATTCAGCCCGTCGAAGCTGGCTTCCAAGCTCCATTTTCCGTCGGGCACGCCGAGTCTATATACGCCGGGAACCTCTCCCGGTTCCGGCGTCGTTCTTCCCACAAAAACCGCTGTCGAATCAGGCGACCACACCCAGAAACCCCACTCGGCTTGCATTTTAAAAAGATCGGTCCACTTCCCAGTTTCCACGGAATAGAGGACGAAACGCTTGGGCGGAGTGGCAACGGCAACCATCCACTTTCTATCGGGCGACCACGAGCAAACGTGAAAAGTTTCAGTGCCCGGCATGATCGAAACCTTTCTGGTAGCCAAGTCGAGAACTTTCAGGCCGCGGCGGAATTCCGGATCGGGCGCGGGATAGTCGGAAAACAAAATCGACTTGCCGTCCGGGGACCAGGCCGGGCCGACTTCGTTGTGTCCTTCCGAAGTAAGTTTTTCCACCGGGCCGCCATCGGCGCTGACTTTATAAATTTCATCGAAATCGGCGAAAACAAGCTGCGAGCTGTCTGGAGACCAAGCCGGCATCGCGGCAAACCGCGTGGTCAACTGCAAGCGGTCGGTGCCGTCGATGCGGACACGCCAAAGGTCTCCCTGTGGGAATCGGGTATAGGCGAACCATTTCTTGTCGGGCGATAGCACGATCTCCGAGGCGCTCAGTCCGCCGAGAAAGGGACTCCAACGTTTTTCGTGCGCGTCGTACTCCATCATCGTGGCTTGCGGAAGCCGTCCGACGGCGTACAGCCTGGAACTATCGCGGCTCGGCACCATGCCTACCACGTCGATCTTCTGCGGAGAAACCATTTTGGCCGACCGTTTTTTCCAGAATTGCCAGGCAGGCGGCTCAATGGATTCGTAGATAACGGCCGTCCTGTCGTGCCCGCCGAGAAATACGAAATGCTTTCCGTCAGGCGTCCACGACGCGCTGTCATTGACGGCGCCGTCATAACTCTTCAGGCCAAAATCCAGACGATGCGGATTTTGGCCATCCGCTCCGATTTCCCAAATATCGTTGGCAAACTCGTGTGGGACATTGACGGTGAACCGAATGGCTTTGGCGTCCGGCGAAAAGCGCGGCGAACCGGTGATCTCGGTCGCGTCCCGCGTATAGACCGCGTGAGGATTGCTGCCGTCGCCCCCCATCACGCCGATTTTTTTTAGCTCGGAGTAGGCTATCGATGAACCGTCGGAAGAGAAGCTGGCACCGAGCACGAGCGTGTCGCTCAGCTTCCTTGCGGCGCCTCCGAGAACCGGCGTAATCCAAAGCGTGCCGCGGTTGGACTCGTCGTTAAGGTCGGGCTTCAGAGCAAGCCAGTTGGACGCATCCGGCGAGATGTCCACCACTTGCATGTCGCCGAACGCGGCACGGGACGCAACCGTGGCTCCGCCACTGACCGACATCTCTACGGCCTTGCCGGCCTCGTTGAAATAGAGGCGCGTACCGTCGGTGAAAATCGGCGCGGATTTTAGATCGCTCGAATAGGTGAGCTGCTCGACCTCAAGCTCGGCAGGCGTCGGCGGCGTGGTGACGATCACTGCAACAGCGATCAGTACGAGCACTGCTGCGACGGCCCATACCCAGGTGGGAAATTTGCGTGGCTGCGATATTGCGCTGCTCACACCGCCGGTGGAAGCGGAGCCGGGTTGTGACGCGGTGCCCAGGGTTTGCGCGGTGTGGGTGGCGCTGGAGCTATGGCGCTTCAGGCGGCGCAGATCGACCATCAAATCGGCGGCAGTCTGGTAGCGGTCGGCGCGATTTTTCTCCAGAGCTTTGGAGACGATTCGCTGCAACTCTTCCGGCGTCTCGGAATTGAACTGGCGCAGCGGCTTTGGTTCGCCGCGCAAAATATCGCCCACCAGCGCCGCGCTAGAATCGCCACGGAACGGGCGCTGGCCGGTAACCATTTCGTGCATCACTACGCCGAGCGAAAAAATATCGCTCCGCGCGTCCACATCGAGTCCCTGCGCCTGCTCGGGCGACATGTATGCCACAGTTCCGACGATTGAACCTGTGAGCGGCCCGGCGAGAGGCACGGTGCCGGCGGTGAGGGTGATCGATTCGTCGCCCGGCGCGGCGTGCGCGTGGATGCGTTTGGCGAGGCCGAAGTCGGCGAGCTTGATATCGTCATCGCCGGTCACGAATATGTTTGACGGCTTGATGTCGCGATGAATGATTCCTTTTTTGTGCGCCGCGTCCAACCCTTCCGCGATCTGCATCCCATAGGCGATAGCCGCTTCGATGGGAATCGCTCCGCCGGCCATGCGCGCCTTGAGAGTCTTGCCATCGATCAGCTCCATCGCGATGAAGGCACGGCCGTCCTGCTCGCCAATGTCGTACACCGTGCAAATGTGGCGGTTATTCAGCGCAGAGGCGGCTTGCGCTTCGCGCTGAAAATGCTCGAGCGCGTGCGCGTCCTGCTCAACCTCGGGTGGGAGGAATTTGAGCGCGACGAGACGGCTTAGGCGGGTGTCTTCGGCTTTATAGACGACCCCCATACCCCCATCGCCCAGCTTCGTAAGAATGCGATAACGCGAGCTGCTGCCGGAGCTGGAGGAGGAAGGGTTGTCCGTCACAGCGCCCATCTTAGTTTTGCGTGGAAATTAATGTCAATCGAACGCAGCGCGGCGATTTCCGTAGCGCAGCTCGAGAGGCGCTTCATTTTTTCAGGCGCTCCGTGAGCGTATCGAGAAAGGGGAGCTGGCCGGTCATCATTTTCTCGCGGGCTTCCTCGAGCGAAAACCAGGCGCCGCGATCGACCTCGGGAATTTCGAGTTTTTTGCCGGAACGTGGCGGCCATTCGATTTCACATGTGTTGCTCGAAAGCTTCGACGGGTCGCAATCCCCTTCCAGCGCCCACGCATACACCAGCTTGCCGCTCTTTTGTTTGATCATGCCGAGGCCGATGAACTCGCCCTTGGCCGGGAAACTGGTTTCTTCCTGAAATTCGCGAATCGCGGCGGCGAGGGGCTCTTCACCCTTCTCGAACTCGCCTTTGGGGATCGTCCACGAGGCGGCGTCCTTCCGCGACCAGAACGGGCCACCCGGATGCGCAAGA
>Ga0206966_1082_pt1 | contig 29213 bp, 27 predicted proteins | sample Alteio_BWOrgHeat_23_FD_152970 | JGI IMG/M metagenome (GOLD analysis project Ga0206966, IMG submission 152970) | Enriched cells from forest soil in Barre Woods Harvard Forest LTER site, Petersham, Massachusetts, United States -... | ecosystem: Environmental > Terrestrial > Soil > Temperate forest >...
CCAATGGAACGAGGAGAAAGCAAATGAGCTATCAAGTGTCACAACTCCTGGCTATGTCCCAGCAAGAGCTTGACGATCTATTCAGCGCCAGTCCGGCTGGAGATATCCCGAATGGCGAAGCGAACGGCACGGCTATTGCGGCTCCAGGGACGAAGTATTCGATGGAGATCGCAACCATCGTCAATCATTTTGCGTGGCAAGGGAAAAATTTTGACGTAGCCAGCATGACACTGCGAAACCGGATTCTTCCCTTCGGGCTCAATGCGATTATCGCCAAGATATATCAAGGGACAAGCTGGTTCGATAACAAGCCCTGCATCGTGCTCGATTACTCGGAGACGTCGCTCGTGGCCCACTGGATTCGCGATGAAATTCGCCTAATTGGACCGGGAATGTATCTGGGCAAGGTCTATTGGGATAAGACTGACCTCATCTTTTTCGCACTTCAATTTTAACCGATGAATCCGCAATCCAATTTCATGGTCGTGGCTCCAATAGCAGCGGGCCGGGAACACGCTTTGCGGCAATTGCTCGTTTCTATGAATCATGCTCCAGGAGTCGTCGACCCACTGAACAGGCTGATCCCTTTCGGACAGTTGAAGCAATTGCACTTCGCCCGCGTTCTCATTCTCAGCGATCTGACATTGGACGACATCACCGCGTATGGCCTGGCGCGGGTGGATTATCCCCTCTATCTCGCCTTTCTCGGCGACTTCGACGGCGACTTCGATGAGTTTCTTGCTGAGCTGATAACTCAAGCCGGCACAGGATTGCGATTGATCTTTTCGCACTGCGTGAACTTTACCGATAGCGTTGATCTTTTGCAGTGGATGAAGGCGCGCAACTGCACCCCTTTGACTATCTACGTGAACTGGATTGGGAGAACTGTACAACAGGTGCACGAGGAGAGTGCATTGCGAGACGCGGTAGAGGTCTATATTGAAGCGAACCGCGCGGAAATTACGCGAATGCAGTCACGGCAGGTATATGACGCGCTGCGGAGCTTTGCTGCCGAAGAGCGGAAGGCCGGACGGCTGACGTTGACTCCGGCGAAGTCTACGCCCGTCGGCTGGCAGCTTCGCAATGCACTGCACCTGATCGGCGTGCCATTGCTGCTGCTTGCCCTATCGCCTTTCCTGTTGATTTATTCTCCAGTTTTTTTGTACCAGCTCCGTCGTCGCGAGCTAACCGATCCGGAGATTGCACCGCGCATTGATCCAGCACATGCAAAAGAGCTCGCGGAGCTGGAGGATCATGATGTTTCGAACCAGTTCAGCGCATTCGGCAGCGTAAAGCCCGGAATATTTCGTCGGTGGACTCTAATCTTCTTTCTATGGGCGATCAACTATACCACCCGCCACATTTTCAACCATGGACGTCTGGCGCGTGTCAGCACCATCCACTTTGCGCGCTGGGTATTTCTGGATAACAAAAAACGATTGTTTTTTGCGAGCAACTATGACGGCAGCCTGGACAGCTATATGGATGATTTCATCAACAAGGTAGCTTTCGGTCTGAACCTTGTGTTCAGCAACGGCATCGGCTATCCGACCACAAACTGGCTTATCGCCGATGGCGCCAAGGATGAGCAGAAGTTCAAGTACTACATCCGGCGGCACGAGTTACCCACGGAGGTCTGGTACAAGGCTTACCCCGGTCTGACGACGCTGGATTTGGAGCGGAATGCACTTATCCGTCAGGGTTTCGAAGCGACAAGTTTGAACGATTCTGAGATACAGCAATGGTTACAACTGTTCTAGAGACAGGTCGATGACAAACATATCCGCCGTGGACTACGCCGATGTCCAGGGCATAATCCGATTCGGCTACGCGCGCTTGACGGAAGCGTCGTTTCTGCTGCTTCGCATTCGAGATGCGGCTGCCGCGCGTGCCTGGCTGGCTACTGCGCCCATATCTACTGCAGTAGCGTTGACACAAGCTCCGGCTACCGCGTTGCAGATTGCGTTTACGCGCGAGGGGTTGGAGGCGCTGAAAATTGCGGACGAGGTGATGGCTGGCTTTTCAGCGGAGTTTCTGTCAGGTATGGCGGGAGATGATAACCGCTCGCGACGATTGGGCGACGTGGGGACGAACTCGCCTGAGTCGTGGAAATGGGGTGGCCCGGGATATGTGCCGCATCTGGTGGTGATGCTCTACGCACAGGAAGGCCGTCTCGATTCCTGGGCGCAGACAGTCAAGGCATCGGACTGGGATACGGCGTTTGAGGTTCTCGATTCCCTACCGACGTCGAACCTTGATGGCATTGAACCGTTTGGTTTCACTGACGGCATCAGCCAACCCACGATTGACTGGAAGCGTGAACGGGAGATTCACGGGGATCAGCTTGAATATGGCAACGTGGTTGCCCTGGGCGAATTTCTGCTGGGTTATCCGAATGAATACGGCAAGTATACGGACCGGCCACTGCTGGATGAAACCGACGCGGCGAGTTCGATCCTTCCTGAGGCGGAAGATGTGCCGGAGAAACGCGATCTGGGACGCAATGGCTCATATCTTGTTTTTCGGCAACTGCAGCAGGATGTGAGCGGGTTCTGGCGGTTCATCAATCAGCAGGCCCAATCCAATCCGCAGGAGCGGCAGAAGCTGGCGGCATCGATGGTGGGGCGTACGCAGGAGGGCACCCCGCTGGTTCCGATTTGCGATGCGCCAATCCCGGGCGTGAACACCAGGGAAGCCCCGATGAACCAATTCACGTATGACGCGGATCAAAGCGGCGCGCGGTGCGCGTTCGGCGCCCATGTACGGCGCGCGAACCCGCGCAATGCGGATTTGCCGAGGGGATCGAACGGGTTGATCTCGCGATTGCTGCGTACTCTGGGATTCGGGACGAAGGGCTATCGTGACGATGTGATCGCCTCCACGCGCTTTCATCGGCTGCTGCGGCGCGGACGCGAATACGGACCTGGGCTGTCTCCTGAAGATGCCATCGAGATGACTGGACCCGACACCTCTCAGCATGGCATTCACTTCGTCTGCCTCAATGCAAATATCTCGCGGCAGTTCGAATTCCTTCAGGGCTCATGGCTTATGAGCACAAAGTTCGATGGTCTGACAGAGGAGAGCGATTCACTCCTGGGGAATCGCCAGTCGATTTCAGGTTGCCTGCGGACCGACACCTTTTCTCTGGCGGGGGCTACCGGTGTGCGGGGACGGATGGTCGGGCTGCCACAGTTTGTGACAGTTCGTGGCGGAGCCTACTTCTTCCTGCCCGGTATACGCGCCCTCAAGTATCTTGCGGCCGACAGAGGTTAGAAACTGGTCTCATATATAGTTTTCTGGCCTCGGCCGGAAACCTGAGCCCCGCTTCGATGGCGGGTCTCACACGTGCGGCGAGAGATTTATGAAACCAGTTCTAACGGCGCGCTTCTAGTAAACTGGAAGTGAGGAATTTATGCCGGAAATACAACGCAGGAAGACTGTTACGGTCAGGGTGGGCCGGGTTCGTGTGGGCTCGGAAGCTCCCGTGGTTGTGCAGTCAATGACCAACACCGACACGGCCGATGTCGGGAGCACGATTCAGCAGGTTGCGGCGCTGGCTGCGGCCGGCTCGGAACTGGTTCGGGTGACGGTGAACAACGATGCCGCCGCGAAGGCCGTCCCGTATATCGCTGAGGGCTTGGCGAAGCTGGGGATGGATGTGCCAATTGTGGGGGATTTCCACTACAACGGACATCAATTGCTGAAGAAGTATCCGGATTGCGCACAGGCGCTGGCAAAATACCGGATCAATCCGGGCAATGTTTCGGTTGGTCGCAAGAACGACGACAACTTCCGCGCGATGATCGAGGTTGCGGTCGAAAATCAGAAGCCGGTGCGCATTGGCGTGAACTGGGGATCGCTCGATCAGGCGCTGCTGACGCGGATGATGGATGAAAATTCGCGCCTCGCCGAGCCGCTGGACGCACGCGACGTGATGATGGAAGCGATGTGCCGCAGCGCGCTCGATTCCGCTGCGGCTGCGGAGCGCTACGGATTGCGCCACGACCAGATCATCATCAGCGGAAAAGTGAGCGGCGTGCGCGATCTGCTTGACGTCTACGAGATGCTGGCCGCGCGCTGCGATTATCCACTGCATCTTGGTTTAACCGAGGCCGGGATGGGGATGAAAGGCATTGTGGCGTCGACGGCGGGGCTGTCTCCGCTGCTGCTGAAGGGCATTGGCGACACGATTCGCGTCTCTCTGACCCCGAAGCCGGGCGGCGATCGGACGGAGGAAGTGCTGACCGCGCAGCAAATCCTGCAGTCGCTGGGGATCCGAAGCTTTACTCCGCAGGTAACGGCGTGTCCGGGATGTGGTCGAACGACAAGCACCTTCTTCCAGGAACTGGCCCAGCAGATTCAGAGCTACCTTCGCGATTCAATGCCTGCGTGGCGGGAGCAATATCCGGGCGTCGAAGAGCTGAAGCTGGCGGTGATGGGCTGCGTGGTGAATGGGCCGGGCGAGTCCAAGCATGCGAACATCGGCATTTCCCTTCCCGGGACGTTTGAGGAACCGGTGGCTCCCGTGTATGTGGATGGGCGGCTGATGACGACCCTACGCGGCGACACGATCGTTCAGGACTTCACGAAAATTCTGGATGAGTATGTGCGGGCCCGCTATGGATCGGCTGAAGGCGCGGAACAGCTGGTTGAGGTTCACTGAGTGTCAAGCTGATTCCGTTGCATAGAACCCGAAGTAGATCGCGAAAAAGGCTCGGCTGCGATCACGGTCGAGCTTTTTGTCTCTGTTGCGCCTGCATTTTCAAGTGATCCTATGAGCCGTCAAAAAGCGCTATCCTTGCCCACATCCTATGGAACGCAACCCGGCAGGCATTCTCCGCTGGCTTTTTGATCCGCAATACGGACTACCGGGCCGCCTTATCCCGCGCTGGCTTTTCCTGCGTTCGCTTGCCGCAATCTATTTTTCGGCCTTCTTTTCGCTGTTTTTCCAGATTCGCGGCCTCATTGGGCCGAACGGCGTCCTACCTGCGCGCCAATATCTCACTGCCGTCGAACACTCGTTTTCTGCATGGCGTTACTGGTTCGCGCCGACTCTGCTATGGCTTTCCTCCAGCAACGCCATGCTTATGGCCCTGTGCTGGATCGGGCTCGCCGCCTCCATTGCGGCGCTGTTCAATCTGTGGCCGCGTCTCAGCTTCTTCATCTGCTTTGTCTGCTATCTTTCGTTCGTCGCAGCGGCCAGCGACTTCTCCGGATATCAATCCGATGGCATGCTGCTGGAGGCCGGCTTTATCTCACTCTTCTTCTGCCCATCCGGCCTGCTCCCCGGATGGGGCGCGCAGAGCCCACCCTCCCGCGCCAGTCTCTTCCTGTTGCAGTGGGAATGGTTTCGCATCTACTTCGAATCCGGAATGGTCAAGCTGCTCAGCGGTGACACCGAGTGGCATCACCTCACGGCGATGGACGAGTATTACCAGAACGGCCCGCTTCCTACCTGGATCGGCTGGTACGCCGAGCATCTGCCGCATTGGTTCCATGTCGCGACCGCCGGTGCAACTCTCGCGCTCGAACTTGTCCTCGTTTTCATGCTCTTCTTCCCGCGCCGCGTGCGCCTCATTTGCTTCTTCATCGTCACGCCATGGCAAATCGCAGTCATTCTCACAGCCAACTACACTTTCCTCAATTACCTCGTACTCGCGCTTGGTTTTCTTCTGCTCGACGATGGCTTCTTGCGACGCTTCGTCCCTGGTCGCTTCCGCTTACCGGTTCCAGCGGTACAAGAGTCGCCAGCGCAGCCCGATGCGCCTCTCTCAATTTTTGAGAGCATCGAGGAACCACCGCCTACCCGGTCCAAATCCTCACACCTTCATTCCGTCCGCCTCGCTACGTCCGCTGTGCTGCTCACGTGGGTCGCTTACGTAACCACGGTCGAGCTCATTCGCATGCCGTTCCCGGAAATCCCCTTGCCCACTGCGCCGGTCAGTATCCTCGAACCCTTTCGCATTGCGAACCAATACGGACTGTTCGCTGTGATGACCCGCGGCCGCTATGAGATCGAGTTCCAGGGCTCGAACGACGGTCAGACCTGGACACCTTATCCATTCCGCTATAAGCCGCAAGCCATCGATCAGCCGCCACGTATCTACGCGCCTTACCAGCCGCGATTCGACTGGAACCTCTGGTTCGCCTCGCTCGGCGATTGGCAACAGAACAGCCTCGTGCCTTTCGCCGAAGAGCGCCTGCTCTCCAACAGCCCCGATGTTCTCCCGCTCTTCAAGACCAACCCTTTTGCCGATGTTCCGCCCAAATACATTCGTGCCGTTCTCTGGCAATACTGGTTCATCTCGATGAAAGAGAAACACGAGACCGGCAACTGGTGGCGACGTCAGCTTCTCGGCCTCTACGCTCCGGTTATCACCCGGCAGCCCGACGGCAAGATCGTAGTCGTCCAGTGGCCCGAACCTCTGCCGCCGCACAATTAAAGCCATGAGAATCGCGGCCAATTCATTGCCTCAAGCATCGGTCATTGGATCCGGGCCCAACGGCCTCGCTGCCGCGATCGTTCTCGCGCAGGCCGGGTTTGGTGTCGAAGTTTTCGAGGCCCAAGCTCAGCCGGGTGGAGCGGCTCGCACGCTGCCACTCACCCTCCCCGGCTTCCGCCACGATTTCGGCTCCGCCGTTCACCCTTTTGCCGTGGGGTCGCCCTTTTTCTCCACGCTTCCACTCGCAGATCACGGACTGCACTGGATCCACGGCATGGCACCCCTCGCCCACCCGCTCGACGATGGAACGGCCGTCACCCTCGAACGCGATCTTGCCGACGCCCAAGCCGCATTCGGTCAGGATGGAAAAACCTGGCGCCGCCTTATGCAGCCACTCGCGGAAAACTGGCCTGCCTTCGCCGCGGAAATCCTCGGCCCTGTCCCGCACATACCGCGCCATCCGTTATTGCTCGCACGGTTTGGCCTCCATGGGGTTCTGCCGGCGAGTGTTTTCTCCAAAGTGCACTTTAGGAACGCCCGCACGCGTGCAATCTTCGCCGGACTAGCGGCCCACTCGTTTCTCGCACTCGATAGGCCGCTCAGCACCGCTGTCGGCCTGGTGCTCGGCGTGGCAGCGCACGCCGTCGGCTGGCCCGTGCCCCAGGGCGGCGCACAGGCCATCACTGATGCGCTCGCCGGTCACTTGACGCTGCTTGGCGGCCAAGTCCATCTCTCGAAGCGCATCACTTCGCTCAATGACCTGCCGTCTACTCTTACCCTCTGCGACATCGCTCCGCGCCAACTGCTCTCGATCGCCGGAGACCGCTTCACGCCGTCCTATCGCAGCACGCTTTCGCGCTTTCAGCCCGGCCCGGGCGCCTTCAAGATCGACTATGGGCTCTCCGAGCCGATTCCCTGGCGTGCCCGCGAATGCTCTCGCGCTATCACTGTTCATGTCGGCGGCACGGAGGCGGAGATCGCCCACTCCGAACATGCGATGGCCCACGGTCAGCACACGACACATCCCTTCGTGCTCGTGGCGCAGCCCAGTCTCTTCGACGCAACCCGCGCTCCTGACTGTAAGCATGTTGCCTGGGCGTATTGTCATGTGCCGAACGGCTCAATTGTAGATATGAAAGAACGCATCGAAGATCAGATCGAGCGTTTCGCTCCCGGCTTCCGCGACTGCATCCTGGCCCGCCACATCTCCACCCCGGCAAGCCTGGAAGTGCGCGACGCCAACCTCATTGGCGGCGACATCAGCGGAGGAGCGATGTCGGTGCGGCAGACACTTTTTCGGCCCGGTCTCCGCCAGTACGCTACTTCGGCGCGGAATCTCTACCTCTGCTCGTCCTCTACACCGCCGGGCGGTGGAGTTCACGGCATGTGCGGCTACCACGCGGCGCGCCTGGCGCTGCGTCACTCAGGGCTTTGAAAACTCAGAGTACCGGGTTCGGGAAAGCCCATTCATTTTGACTGAGACTTAACCTCGGCTTCGCTCGTCATCAACAAGTTCATTCGCCCGCAGCCTGCCTGCGACGACACGGCCCAGCGGAGGCTTCCCAATGAGCAACACTCGCTGTTGGCATCTGACGTTTCTAACCTTGTGCAGTTGTCTCCGTCCAATCCCTCTGGCTCACAGCTCGACCGCCCCTTATCCGCAGATCGTCCGGATCAGCTATGTTCAGGGCGACGTGCGAGTCTCACGCGGCAAGGATAACGAAAAAGCTACCGGCTTCGCGTGGGAGACAGCGGCGGCCAATCTTCCGGTCGAAGGAGGCTTCAACCTGGTTACAGGCACGGGGCGGGCGGAGATCGAGTTTGAAGACACCTCGACCGTCTACCTCGGAGAGAATTCGGTTCTGGCATTCAATGGCCTATATACGCACGGGAGCGTTCCTTACACCGAGATCGCGCTTCTCAGCGGCACAGCGACATTACATGTCCATCTTGCCACCGACGGCGAATTGTTCGTACTGAAGACTCCCACCAACGCCATTACTCTGACCTATCCAGATGACAGCTTTGTGCGCGTGAACAGCTATCTCGACGGCATGACCGTCACGCCGCAGGAAAAAATGATCGCGCATCTGCAGGGAGTGACGGAGGAATTGGCTCAGGGGTGGACGACGAGCTACAACGTGAATGGCCAGATTGCATCCGACGCACCCGTCAATGACGAGAGCTTCACAGAATGGGATAACTGGGTGGCCAATCGCGTAGCCTCGCGGTCAGCCGCAATGACGGCCGTAATGCACGCTTCAGGGCTTTCGTCTCCTATTCCCGGCCTGGCGGATATGAACGGCCAAGGCACCTTCTTTCCATGCGCGCCGTATGGGACATGCTGGGAACCGAAGAACCTACCGGACCAGCTATCCGCGCCGAAGTGCCCGATGCTCAACAGATTTCCGCCGCATTGCCTCAACGATCCGCCCAGGCTAATCAGGTTGTCGCAACGGCGGCCACGGGGATCTTCGAGCACGATTTCTTCTTTCCCTGCCCGCCTACACGAATTCGTTCCTGGATCACGAGGGATCCCGTTACGGGCAGGGAAAGGGTGCTCTCCTCGATGACGGATGTGGGGACGGATTCGTACGACTGGGCAGTGTGTCACGCCGGAAGCTGGATTTACCGGCAGCATCGCTATGTCTGGGTGGCCGGGACTAAGAAGCACCATCATTGCCCCGTTCGCTGGGTCAGGACTGGACATTCGATCGCTTACGTTCCGATTCACCCCCGTGATGTGCTGGGCAAACCTCCTATTAATCGTGCGCACGGCGTCTTCGCTCTCAGCGGAAAACATGGCGATCACGTGGAGCCGATCAGCCTCGATTCCAGCAGCGAAGTGAAGGTTCTAAATACGGTGCCGAAGGAATTTCGCAACGCGTATTTCACTCCTCTGTCCCGGGCTGCGGAGCCGATGCTGGACGCGCACCGGATGGGGGACAAACTCTCAGGAATCAAGGAAGGAGTCAGCGAGCCCGGAGTCAGGATTTCTTTCGATCACAAATCGCAAAGCTTTATGCTCGCAAAGCAGGATCTCGGGGGTCGAAGCACTGCGGGACTCGAAGCATTTAACGGGCGCATCGGTAATATTCAGGGACACGCCGCGGGCTTCAACGGATCGGGGCGAAGCTTCGGCGGCGGCGCGAGCGGCGGTTCTGGAAGGAGTTCTGGTGGAGTCAGCAGTGGCGGCGGTTTCCACGGCGGTGGAACCAGCGGCGGAGGGGGTGGCAGCGGAGGAGCCAGCCACGGTGGTGGAGGCGGCCACCCCTAGTCCGCTCTCATCGAATCAGCTCTCATCGACCCAATTGAAGAACACATTGTTGAGTCCTTCGGACAGCGTGGGATGGGAGAAGATCCCATCGCGCAGCATCGTGTATTTCAGGCCGCCCTGCATTGCCATCTGCACGACAGTGGCAATCTCTCCGCCTTCGATGCCCAGAACTGCCGCGCCAAGAATCAGCTCTGTATTGGGATCGACGATGATCTTCATAAAGCCGCGCGTCTCGGCGGTTTCGATGGCGCGGGCGACGCTGGTCATGGGCATCTTGGCGACGCGAATCTTCTTCCCCTGCTTTCGCGCGTCTGACTCAGACAAACCTATGCGCCCCAGCTGCGGATCGATGAAAACTGTGTAAGGCAGTATCCGGTCGCGAGTGCTGCGGCTCTCTCCGTTCAGGAGATTCGCCGCCACGATGCGATAGTCGTCGTAGGAGATATGGGTGAAGGCCGGGCCACCCTTCACGTCGCCGAGACTATAGATTCCCGGAACATTCGTCTCGAGATAATCATTCACCTTGATGTAGCCATGCGGGTCGAGCTCAACTCCGGTGGCTGAGAGATTAAGCGCATCGGTATTCGGCTTTCGTCCCGCCGCGATGAGCAGCTGCGATCCCTTGACGACCTGCTCTTTGCCGCCAGCCTTCACGGTAAGTTCAACTGCGCCCGCCGATCCATGTGCGCCTTTCGTTTCTGCTTCGAGCAGAATCTCAATTCCGTCCTCGATGAGGATTTTCTGCACTTCCTCCGCGATGTCGGCATCTTCGTGATCGAGAAGCTGCTTACCGATATGGATGATCGTAACCTTGCTGCCGAAGCGCCGGAACATCTGCCCAAACTCCAGGCCAATGTAGCCGCCACCAAGAATCAACAGGTTCTCGGGCACAGTGTCCAGCTCCATAATCGATTCGTTGGTTAGGAAGGGGACATCCTGAATACCATCGATCTGAGGCGTCGCAGCCCGCAGGCCGGTATTGAGGAAGAACCAGTCGGCCTCAAGCGTCCTCGTGCCCCCGCCGCGCAGGTCGACGTGCAGGGTCTTCGGTCCAATGAAGTGGCCGAGTCCGTAGATCAATTCGATATCGTCGGTGGTCTGCAGGTGCTTTTCGTTGCCGGAGCGGAAGCGCTCGACGACCTCGCGCTTGCGTTCGCGCACTTTGGTCAGGTTTATGGAGATGGGGCCGGTGGACACGCCATAATCCGCTCCGCGTCGCGCCAGATAGGCCACGCGTCCGCTCGCCACCATCGTTTTTGTCGGGGTGCAGCCTTCGTTTATGCATGTGCCGCCGACGTGCTTGCTCTCAATCACGGCCGTTTTCTTGCTAGCCTTCGCCAGGGCGGTCGCCAAAGGGTTTCCAGCCTGCCCGGAACCCACGATCACTGCATCGAATCGCTCGCTCATCTCGACCTGTCCTGAATTAAGAATGCCAAAGATGGAGAAAACTTACGGAATCAGCAGCAGCTTCCCGGTCGTCTTGCGTCCCTCGAGATCGAGGTGCGCCTGACTGGCTTCACTCAATGGATAGGTATGCTCCATGCGGACCTTCAGCTTGCCCGCCTCGACCGCGGCGAGCACTGCTCCTGCCCGCGCCAACAGCTCGTCACGGGTCAAAATGTAATGCTTCAGCGTGGGGCGCGTGACGAAAAGCGAGCCCCTCGTCGAAAGCCCGATTAAATCGAATGGCGGCACTGGCCCACTCGATCCGCCATACAAAACCATCATCCCGCGAGCACGAAGGACATTCAGCGACTTATCGAAGGTCGTCCTGCCGACCGAGTCATACACCACATCGACGCCGCCACCGTCCGTCAGCTTCTTCGTCTCCGCTTCAAAATCCGCTTGTGTATAGCGAATTACCTCTGCTGCACCTGCCTCTCGCGCCAGTTTTGCCTTCTCTTCTGTAGAAACGGTGGCGATTACCCGCGCTCCGGCCTGCGACGCCATCTGCGTGAGGAGTAAGCCCGTGCCGCCGGCAGCGGCATGCACCAGCGCGGTATCTCCGGATTTGAGTGGGAAGGTCGAGTGCGCCAGATAATGCGCTGTCATGCCCTGCAGCATCACCGCGGCAGCCAGCTTCAAATCGAGATTCTGGGGGACGTGCACCAGCATGGCCGAGGGAACCGCCGCATATTGCGCGTAGCTGCCCAGAACGTGGCACCAGACAACCGCGTCGCCGGGCTTGAATTCGCTCACGCCTTCGCCCACGGCCTCCACGATGCCCGCGCCTTCCTGTCCGTTGATGAAGGGAAGCTCGGTCTTATATCGGCCTTCACGATAGTAGACGTCGATGAAGTTGATGCCCGAAGCATGCACCTTCACCAGCGCTTCTCCCGCTTTGAGCGTGGGAACCGGAATGTCGGCCAGGGTTAGAACTTCCGGCCCGCCTGTCTGTTGAATCTGGATTGCTTTCATAACGAGAGCAGATGCCAAATTTAACAGATGCGATTGAATTGTGCTTGGAAATTAGTCGTCGTGCAGCAGACTTTGCTCGCCCGAAGCGCGCAGCCGTACCAGCCGGTCTATCGTATAGGGAGCCCGCTGCGACGAGGTGTGATAATGGCGCACCTGCAATTCGCCCAGCAGCCCGATTGCCACCATCTGGATGCCCGCCAGTATCAGCACGCCGGCAATCACAAACAACGGCCCATGTTGATCCATCACGTGCTGATGGGTAAACACCTTCAGCGCCGCCAGGAAGACAGAGATCCCCCCGCCCAGCAGTATGCCCAATGCGCCAAATAGTCCGAAGAAATGCAGCGGCCGCATCATGTACTTCAACAGAAAGCGAATGGTCAGCAGGTCGAAAAACACGCGGGAGGTCCGCCCGATGCCGTAGTGGGACTTGCCCCGTTCCCGATTTACGTTCCGGATCGGAATCTCGCAGATACTCGCGCCATACCATGCCGCCAGTGCCGGAATAAACCGGTGCATTTCGCCGTACAGCGGAATGTTCTGGATCACCTCGCGCCGATAAGCCTTGAACGTCGTGCCGAAGTCATGAATATCCACGCCCGACAGCTTGGCCATCATCCAGTTCGCGCAGCGGGAAGGGATGCGCCGCATCACGAAATTGTCGATTCGTTCTTTTCTCCAGCCGCTGACGACGTCATAGCCCTCTTCGAGCTTTTCGAGGAAGTTTGGAATCTCGTTCGGGTCGTGCTGCAGATCACCGTCCATCGCCAGAATGAACTCGCCCTGCGAATGATCGAATCCTGCGGCCAGCGCCGAGGTCTGGCCGAAATTTCGCCGCAGCTTGACTACCAGCACGCGGCTATCTACCGCGGCGATCTCTTCCAGCAACTTATAACTGCGGTCGCTCGACCCATCGTCCACCAATACCAGTTCGAAGCTGTCTCCCACCTGTTCCATCACGGCTTTCAGGCGGTCGTACATCACGGTTATGTTTTCTTCTTCGTTGTGGAAGGGGACGACAATCGAGTACTTCGGCATATGTTTATTATAGACTTCCCGGGCAGTCTCGGCTCTTAGAACAGACCCGGAATCATTGCTGACACCACGCTGTCAGCAGCCCTCGGCTACCTTTCTCTTGCGCGTGACACTTCACGCTAAAGAGCACAATATGACCACAGCTGCAACTCAGCCCGAAGCAGTCTCAAATGCCAAAGTTCGCGCCTCTGTCATCACCTGGTTCGAAATCCCCGCAACCGACCTGGAACGCGCCATCAGTTTCTACGAAAACAGCCTTGCCATCCGGATGCACCGCGAGCCAGCGTGGCCCGGCATGGCTATCTTCCCGTACGAAAATGAAAGACCCGATACTTCAGGCTGCATTGTGGCCGCGAAGGATTCCCCGCCGGTCGACGGTGGAGTAACCATCTATCTCAACTGCGACGGCAAAATCGACGCCGTTCTCGGCCGCGTTACCAGCTCCAGCGGAGCGGTCCTCGAACCGAAGAACCACATTCCGGGTGTCGGATGGGTTGCTCAAATCCGCGACTCCGAGGGCAACCGAGTCGGCCTCCATGCTGTTGTTTAGCCTCGATATTGAGAGGCGGTAGCATAGGGCGATATGCGCCGAGCCGACCGCCTCTTCCGTATCGTGCAGCTGCTGCGCGCCGGACGCCTCTCCACGGCGCGTAGCCTTGCGCAAAAGCTGGAAGTCTCCGAGCGGACCATCTATCGCGATATCCAGGAGCTTCAACTCTCCGGCATGCCCATCGAAGGCGAAGCCGGCGTGGGCTATACCCTGCGCCGCGACTTCGATATTCCCCCGCTCATGTTTGATCGTCAGGAAATCACGGCACTCGTTCTCGGCGCCCGCATGGTCAAAGCATGGGGCGGAACGGAGATGGCCGAAGCGGCCAACAATGCCCTGCGCAAAATTGAGGTGGTCCTGCCGCCTGATCTGCGTGATCGTATCGATCAGGTACAGCTTTACGCGCCCGGTTTCCGCGTCTCGAAAGAGCTGCGCCACAGGCTCGATAGCCTGCACCACGCCGCCATCGACCGCTCTGTCCTCGATGTCGAATACACCAGTCAAACCGGTGACCTTACTCGCCGTCGCATCCGTCCGCTAGCCCTGGTCTTCTGGGGCGGTGCCTGGACTCTCGTCGGCTGGTGCGAACTCCGTCGCGACTTCCGCAGCTTTCGTGTCGACCGGATGCAGTTCATCTCCATACTGGACGAGATATTTACGCCGCAGGCCGGTCAGACACTGGCCGATTTCCTGAAGCAGGTCAGAGCACGGTCACCCGATCAGGCCGGAAGATAATCCGCCGATCAGTCGATATTTTTAGGCACTCGCGATGATTTCAGACGCAATTCGCGCTGCTTCCTCGCAAGCGGCTCGGTCCACATCTTTATGTGTAACGAAGCGAATCTGATGATCTGCGGCAGTGCCTGCGATCACACCGCGTTTCCTGAGGCGGTCGAGTATGGGAGTCGGATCGGAGTATCCTCGCACGGTGAAAATCACGATGTTCGTCTGCACCGTGGTGAGGTCGATCTCCACATGATCGAGGTCAGCGAGGTTTTCGGCCAGATGGCGCGCATTCGCGTGGTCCTCGGCCAATCTCTTCGGCATCTCCTCAAGCGCAATCAGCCCCGCCGCCGCCAGCACACCCGCCTGGCGCATGCCACCGCCGAGCATCTTCCGCACCAACCGAGCCCGCTCGATGAATCTGCGGCTGCCGACCAGCATCGACCCCACCGGCGCTGCCAGGCCTTTTGACAGGCAGAACATTACGCTGGAAAAACCGAAAGTGAGATCGGCGACCGGGATGTTGAGAGCCGTGGCCGCATTGAAGATGCGCGCCCCATCAAGATGTACGGGGATGCCCATCGCGCTCGCACAGCCCCAGATCTCTTCGTAGATTTCGACAGGAGTGACCGTACCGCCAGCCATGTTATGGGAATTTTCGAGCGTAATGAGGCCGGTCCCGGCACGATGGTCATTCCCTTTTCGGTACGCCTGCTCAACATGCTGCCAAGTAACGATGCCGCGCTCGGCAAAAACAGTCCGCAGCTGGCACCCCGAGAAGGCAGCGGCCATCGCCATCTCCCAATCAACAACATGGGCTCGCGCCTCGCAGATCACTTCCTGCCCGGGCTGCGTGTGTAGCCGGATCGCAACCTGATTGCCCATCGTTCCCGTCGGGACGAAGATCGCTGCCTCACGCCCAAAAACTTCAGCGGCACGCGCCTCCAGCAGATTCACCGTGGGATCTTCAGCGTAGACATCGTCGCCAACCTCAGCCGAGGCCATGGCGGCGCGCATGGCGGGGGTGGGCTTGGTAACGGTGTCGCTGCGCAGGTCGATGGTCGAAGTGGGGGCTTTAGCATCGGACACGGCTAGGATGTCGGGGGTCTCGGATGGTATCGAAGGCATGGAAGAATTTTATCGCCTCGCTCGGCCGAATCCCGCAAGGCAATTCACCTCTTCGCTTTCAGAATGGCAGCAAAAGCAGAGGTACAGCCACCCCTGCCACCAGCAATCCGGTGAGCACCCACCACCCGCGGCTGTATTTATAGGACAAATAGATCCCAATCAGCGTAGAGGTCACGACGCTCAGGGAGACCAGAAGAAAGAAAGTCTTCATTGGCAAATGACTCTTCCGCGGATCGGATGGAGACGACGCTTCTCCAGCTTTGGGCAGTCTGGAAGGTCCGAGTTGCGCCTGCGCCCGTCCCGCCACTTCGGATGGCGCTGTTCTAACGGCATCCGCCGGGCCGCTCGCAGCTACGCGCGAACCTGCATCGCTGCTGTTCTCCCGGGGCATTTTCCGGACGAGCTGGCCGTGGCTTGCGCGGAGGTACTGCAGTCGTCTGCTTCTTATGCAGTTGCGCCAACGAGGCAATCCACGCGGGTGGCATGTAATTGCTGCCCTGCGCCGTCTCATGCATGTTGAAGGTCTGCAATGCCCCGGTGATCGCAAAGAAAAGCAGCGCAGGGGTCGTAAAAATTCCGAGATAAAGGTGAACCTTCCGCAGGAACTTCACTGCTGCATGGCCCTTCGACATACCACCTCTGGGTCTGAGAGATTCGCGTGTTCAATTTCCGTCCCCGGCTGTAGCCAGCCCTTAGCAAAGACATTTCCATCGATCACGCTTGAATATAAGACTAAAATCGTCCGCGTTCAGACGCAAAGCTCTATCTCTGTCCAGTTACGAATAGATATCTTGAATTCTGACAGAGAGATAGCGGAGTCAGGTCGGATAGCGAGTTAGGGTTTAGCCGCAGAACTCTGCACGGCTATGCCGCTGTTACGGCGAGGAAGCGCTCGAAGACCTCGTTCGAGACGAGACGGCCGCGCGGTGTAAGCGCCACCCGGTCGTCAGTCCACGCAATGAGGCCATCGCACTCCAACCCGGTCAGAATGGAGTCGAAGGTGCGAAGGGCTTCGGAGCCGAATTCCGCCCGCAATTCGGAAAGATTCACTCCCTCATTCAGTCGAAGCCCTAAAAACCACTCCTCTTCCAGCTCCCCTTCGCGCGACAGCCGATTTACCTCATCCCATCCCGGCGCCTCCAGGAACGGCTCAAGTTCATCGGTCGCAGCAAAGCGTAGAGCGGCTCCGGAATCTGTCCGCAGCATGGAATGTGCATCCAGACCGATGCCCAGGTACGCCTGCCGCCGCCAGTACTTCAGGTTGTGCTGCGATTCGGCGACGGGGCGCGCAAAATTTGAAATCTCATACTGCGGAAGTCCTTGCACCGCAAGAAACTCAACGGCCTCCGTATACATCTCCGCAATTGCATCGTCCGCCGGAACCTGCGGCGCGTAGTACTTCAAGCCGCCCGAAGTCACCTCCCGCCCCAGCCGCGAGTCTTCATCCACCTCCAGCATGTACACGCTCGCGTGATCCACACCCGTCTCGGCCAACATGGACAAAGATTCCTGCCACGAATCCCTAGTCTGTCCCGGCAGTCCCGCAATCAGGTCCACGTTCACGCGATCCACACCCGCCCGTCGCACACGCTCAATATCGCGCAGCGCGATCTCCCGGCTATGCAGCCTGCCGGTGTGCTTTGCCTCGGAGTCCACAAACGACTGCACACCGAAGCTGACGCGATTTGCGCCGCACTCCACCATCACCGCCAGTGTCATGTCCTCAATCTGCCCCGGTGCGCATTCCACGGTAATCTCGGCGCCGGGCAGTACGACAAACTCCCGCCGCAGTGCCCCGAATAGTCGCTGCATCAGCTCCGGAGGCAGCAACGACGGCGTCCCCCCGCCAAGGTAAACCGTGTCTACGATTTCAGGCATCACGGCTCCCCATCGACCAGCCTTCTCCCGAATCCCACGCAGATCCTGCTGCAATCGATCCACATACCGCCCAAAATAGCTCGCCGGAAATACCCCCGACGCGAAGTTGCAGTAGGTGCACTTCGACTTACAAAACGGAATCGAGAGATAGAGGCCGAAAGTTTCCATCTATAACCATTCTCCCACCTGAACATGGCAGATCGTAAGGAATCCGAGACGATTAATAGTCCTCCTCACCGTCAACCGGGAGTCGTTCCCGAACAGGCTCCGACAAAATGCCTTCGGCTGTCTCAAGGTCCTCTTTGGTCACTTGTAGTCGAATTCCGCCCAGCAGGTTCGACCATATCCAGTCCAGGCGAACGATATTCTCATCTCGCAAATAGCACTGGATTCCGGCTGAATCGAGCGCGCACTTGGCGTGACCAGCTTCGGCGGGACCGCGATATTGGCGGACCGTGACCATCTCGTCGAACTTCAACCATTCAGGAGAACCCTTTAATTCCGGAGCAGGCAGCGATCTCCGCTCAAATTCAGCTCGCAGTAGCGGCTTTGCCGCATCCGTGAGCGATTCATACTCCGATCCCAGCTCCAATAGCTCTTCATCGCTCATCTCCGCATAATGTGCTGCGAGTGCGCGCTCTCCCGACTGATCTGGTTTGTTCATGATTTTGAAATCCTACAAGACAGCCTTCTCGAACGGCGAAAGTGCGACGAAGCACCTTACCGCCCCTCTCCCGTAAAATAGAAAGAGCTCATGGCTGGTTCGGACAAACAGAAAGTCCCGAAAGACGAGAAGAAAAAACCTGCTCAACAGCAGGACGACGACGTCATCGGCAAAGCCTACGATGGACGGCTGATGCGCCGTCTCATCACTTATCTCTACCCCTACAAGTGGGCGGCCTTTATCTCCATTGTGGCCATTGTTATCAAGGCCGTCTGCGACGTTCTCGGACCGTACCTGACTAAAGTCGCCATCGACCGCTACATGACTGCCAGTCCCCAACACAGCATATTTATCTCGCGTCGGCTCAGCGCCGATCCCGTGCGGGGCATCACCCAGATTGCGTTTATCTACCTCGGTTCGTTGGTGCTGAGTTACGTTCTCGAATTTCTGCAGACCTATCTCATGCAGTGGACCGGCCAGAAAATCATGTTCGACCTGCGCCGCCAGATCTTCGGCCATCTCCAGCGCATGCACGTCGGCTTCTACGACCGCAATCCGGTGGGCCGCCTGGTCACACGACTTACCAGCGATGTCGACGCCCTCAATGAGCTGTTCACCGCCGGAGTCTTCGCCATCTTTGAGGATGTCTTCGTTCTCGCCGGCATCGTCTTTGTCATGCTGCGCATGAACTGGTGGCTGGCGCTGTTGGCCTTCTCCGTGCTGCCCTTCATCCTGTTGGCCACGCGCATCTTCCGCAAATATGTGCGCGAATCCTACCGCCGCATTCGCACCGCCATCGCGCGTATCAACAGCTACACGCAGGAACATGTGACGGGCATGAGCTTAGTCCAGCTCTTCAACCGCCAGCAGCGCGCCTACGATGACTTCGAAGCCGTCAACCGCACTCACATGGTCGCCTTCAAAGACTCCATCCTGGCATACGCCCTCTACTATCCGGTCGTCGAGATACTCAGTTCCATTGCGATCGCCCTGGTCATCTGGATCGGCGGACGCGGCGTTATGCGCGGGGCCGTCTCGCTCGGCGTGCTCGTCGCCTTCATCCAGTACTCGCAACGCTTCTTCCGCCCCATTCAGGATCTGAGCGAGAAATACAACATCCTTCAGGCAGCCATGGCCGCCAGCGAGCGCGTCTTCAAGCTCATGGATACGGAACCAGAAATCGTCTCCCCTGCCCACATCAGGAAGACCAACAACTCCGGCAGCATCGAATTCCAGAACGTATGGTTCACCTACCAGCGCCTCGACGAAGAAGCCCAGGCGCGCGCCGCCCGCTCCACACCCGAAGAACTCGCTGCCATGCACGACATCGAGTGGATTCTGCGCGGAGTGTCATTCGCGATCGATCCTGACCAGACCGCTGCTATCGTCGGCCACACCGGAGCCGGCAAGTCCACCATCATCAGCCTAATGATGCGCTTCTACGACATCCAGCACGGGCAGATCCTCATCGATGGAGTCGATGTCCGCGAGCACGACCTGCTCAAGTTGCGCCAGCACTTCGGGGTCGTCTTGCAGGACCCTGTCCTTTTTAGCGGCACTATCGGCAGTAACATCCGCATGGGAACCGATTCCATCACCGACGAAGAAATGCGCCTGGCGGCCGACCAGGTTAACATCCACGACTTCATCACGTCACTCCCCGGCGGCTATGACGAACCGCTCCGCGAACGCGGCAATTCGCTTTCCACGGGACAAAAACAGCTCATCAACTTCGCCCGCGCCCTGGCGCACAACCCGCGCATCCTGATCCTCGACGAAGCCACTTCCTCGGTCGACACCGACACCGAACTCCGCGTCCGTTTGGCCCTGGAGCGCATGATTCAAGGCCGCACCTCGGTCGTGATCGCGCACCGCTTGTCAACGATTCAGCAGGCCGACGTCATCCTCGTCATGCACAAAGGCCAGCTCCGCGAAATGGGCAGCCACCAGGAGCTGCTTGCCCGCCGGGGCATCTACTGGAAGCTCTACCAGCTGCAATATAAGGATCAGGAGCTTGGGCTGAGCGCATCGGGACTAACGCCATCGCTCGCGGTCGGGACAGATTAGGGGCATCTCCAGCATGAAGGCCCGGATCAGACTCACTTCCATCTCGGATCTGGAACAGCTTTCACAGCTGCGGTGCGCACTTTGGCCGGAATCATCCGTAGAAGAAGACAAGCGGAAACTCGCTGCGATTCTCAGCGGCAACCCTGGCGGCAACATGCCGCTTGACATCTATGTCGCAGAAACCGAGGAGGGTGCAGTAGTCGGCTTCCTCGAAATTGGATTGCGCTCACATGCGGACGGCTGCGACACAAAGGTTCCAGTAGGGTTCATAGAGGGCTGGTTTGTTTCCGAAAACCATCGAGGACAAGCGATAGGGGCGCAGCTGATGGCTGCCGCGGAACACTGGGCACGAAATCATGGATGTGTCGAGATGGCTTCCGATACCTGGATCGACAATGACTTATCTCAACGCGTCCATGAGGCGCTAGGGTTCGAGGTTGTCGACAGGTGCGTGCACTATCGCAAGGCGCTGTAAAGCGCGGAACCGAGTGATGCGCTTCCCGGCGGGACGTGGTCGGTTACGATGAAGGCTAGAAGACGACCCAGCTAATGCGAGTCCCAAACACCAATGTTCTTGCATCGGCCCAGCTTGGGTAATTCGCGCTCGTAGGTTCAACACTCAAGCTCGCCCGGCGAACTCCCGATTCTCCGTTGAGACCCGAACCTTCTCCCCTTCCTTGATAAACAGAGGCACCGCAAGCTCCAGTCCCGTCTCCAGCCGGACGGTCTTGGTCACGCTCCCGCTGGACGAGTTCCCGCGCGCGCCAGGCTCCGCATAACTCACCTCTAACTCTACGAAGAGTGGAAGCTGTAAGCCGATGGGATTGCCATTGAACTTATGCAGCTGGGTCAGCATGCCCTCCACTAGCAGGTCCAGCGCATTGCCCACCATCGACTCGGAGAGCGTGAGAGTCTCGAAGCTCTCCTGATCGAGAAAGTGCGACCCATCTCCATCGGTATAGAGATACGACGCCGGGACGATCTCGAGGTCCGGCTCCTTGAACTTCTCGCCCGCCTTAAAGCTCTTCTCGAAAACGGCCTGGGTCAGCAGGTTTCGCATCTTCAGCCGCACCAGCGTCTGGCCACCGCGCGCCGTAGGGGTGGACACATCCGCCTCCAGGCAGTAATACGGTGTATTCTCGAACTCGAAAAACGCTTTGCGCTTAATATCAATCGCATCGATTAGTGCAGCCATAAAACTCCTCAACTTCCACTTACCGCCGGCAAACCGGCGCGGACTACATCTCCACTTTCTTCTGAGTATAAAGTGGCCAGGAAAACCCGGATGCCGTGGATCACACGGGCACGAACGGCATAAAATGGAGCAAATGCCCTTTCCCATCAAAGTCTGCGTTATCTGCTCGCAGGAATTCGAGCTAAAGCCGGATAAACCAGGCTTCGCCAACCGCTGTCCTGAGTGCAGCGCGCCCGCAGCGGATTCTGAAATGCCCGGTCGCCCAAACGACGACACACTCGGCAATGTAAAAGAAGTAAACGAGGCTCGGAAGAAAGCTATGCGCGACCTGCTCTACCGCAAGGATAGCTAGCTGCGAATGAGCAGAAAGCCCAAAATCTTCCTCTCTGCCGGCGAAGCCAGCGGAGACCACTACGGAACCCTCCTCATTCCAGCTTTACGCCGCCTCCTACCTCAGACTGACTTCTTCGGCCTCGGCGGACAGCGCATGGAGGCCCTCGGCTTCCGCCGCATTGTCCGTGCAGAAGACGTAGCCGTGATGGGTATCACCGAGGTTATCCGGCAAATGCCCCAGATTTACGGCGAATATCGGAAATTGAAAAAAAGCATCCGGTCTGAACGTCCGGATGCCGCTATCCTCATCGATTTTCCCGACGTCAACCTCTCGCTCGCCCGCCATCTCAAGCAAGCGGGAATGCCCGTAATTTACTTCGTCTCACCGCAGCTCTGGGCCTGGAAAAAATACCGCGTCCGCGAGGTCCGGCGCTACGTCGATCGCATGCTCGTTATCTTTCCTTTTGAAGAACGCTTCTACCTTGAACGCCAGGTCCAGGCCACCTACGTCGGCCATCCGCTCGCCGATCTACCGCTCCCAACCGTCTCCCGCGAAGACTTCGCTCGCGAAACCTCTCTCGATCCGTCCAAACCTTTGGACCCGACGAAGCAGTGGATAGGGCTGCTCCCCGGCAGCCGCGCCAAGGAAATTCGCCTCAACCTGCCCGAAATGCTTCGAGCCGCTGACCTCCTGCAGAAGCACAGCAATTACGCGTTCGTGCTCCCGCTCGCGCCAACACTGACCGAAACCCAACGAGCCGAAGTCCAAGCCATGCTTCCCGCCACTCTGCGCATCATCATCACTAGCGACGCCCGCGCCACTCTCCACCACTGCCGGGCCAGCCTCGTTGCCAGCGGGACAGCCACGGTCGAGGCCGCGCTTATAGGCAATCCCTTTGTCGTGGTCTACCGCGTTTCTCCACTCAGCTACTCCGTCGCCAGGCGCGTCGTTGACGTGCCCCATGTTGCTATGGTCAATCTCATCGCAGGACGCCGGGTGGTTCCTGAACTCATTCAGGGTGACTTTACCGCTGAAACCGCCGTCTCACACTTGCAGCCGCTTTTGGAAGAAGGGCAGCCTCGCGCTCGCATGATTGCCGACCTGCGCGAAATATCGGGTATGCTCAAGGCCGAAGATAATAACAACAGCGAAACCGCAATCGACCGCGTTGCCCGTATTACAGTCGAAGTACTTGACCAGAATTCGCATGGAACTGTTTAACGAAAAATGAGCCACGTCAGGAAAAACAACTCTATCGCCATGACGATATTCCGCTCCATATGCCGGCCCCTTCCCTTCTTACGCATTGCCGTCGTTGTCGGTGCTGTTTTTCTTATTGCCGCGCCAAGCCTGCGGGCCGCCGATAAAGTGCCGCTCCAGATTAATGCCTATACCATCGACGCCGAACTGAAGCCGCAGAGTCACATGCTGACCGCCGTCACTCGCGTCACCTTCACTGCCCTGGAGCCCGTCGAGACCGCCGTCTTCGAACTCCACGGCGCACTCAAAGTCGACAAGGTCACCGACTCCAGAAACCAACCCCTCAGCGGCGAGCGCGGAGCAGAAGCCTCCCTCCGCATCACTCCACAGCAGCCGTTGACCAAGGGCCAGACCTATACCTGGACCTTCTACTACTCCGGGGCCCTGGAAAGCGATGCAGGAGGTCCCGTCGAAGGCCTAAAACTCGCCTATGTCGGCGATCCCGCTTCGTATCTGTTTTACGCCGGTCGCTGGTTCCCCATGGTCGGCTACCAGACCAACCGCTTCACTGCCGATATGCACGTCAAGGTTCCCTCCGGCTACACGGTCATCGGCAGCGGTTCGCAAGGCAGCGCTAAACCCGCCGCTAACGGAGAGAACGAATACGACTTCAGTTGGAAGAAGCCCGGCTTCCCCGGCACGATTATCGCGGGAAAGTTCAACCCTCCCGTCTCGCCGGCCCCTAACATCCACGTCTACACGACGGACGCGCACAAAGCGGCCGCCGCCGACTACGGTCAGACCGCGCTGCGCATTCTCGCATACTTCACCTCGAGCTTCGGCCTGCCCGAATCCAGCACTCTGAACGTGGTTGAGCTGCCCGACGACACTGTGCCATCCTACTGGGCGCCTGAAATCGCAGCCGTTGCCGGTAACCGCATCGGCGGCAAGACCGACTTCCGTCTTCTCTCCAACACCATTGCTCACCAGTGGTGGGGCAGCGAAGTCAGCCCGGCCACACAAAACGACGCCTGGATCACCAATGGCATGTCCCGGTACGGCGAGCTAATGTACCTCGAAGACGCCTCAGGCAGAGCCGCACTGGACAACGCCATTCTTGATGTCTCCGCCGGAGCGCTCGCCTACGACACCATTCCACTGTCCAGTGCCGGCCGCCTCAGCGTCTACTCGCCAGAATTCCAATCGATGACGCTCGAAAAAGGGGCCGTCGTCTTCCACATGCTTCGCTGGGAAGTGGGCGACGACAGCTTCATCAAAATCCTTCGCGCCGCTCTTTCACAATTTACAGACAAGGGAATCAAAACCAGCGATTTCGAGAGGGTCGCCGAAGCGCAATCCCAGCAGCAGCTCACGCCATTCTTTGCCCAGTGGCTCGATGGGACAGGTGCGCCCGCGTTCACCGACAAATATGCGATCTACCGCCTCGGCAATAACAAGGGCTTCCGCACCATCGGAGAAATCCAGCAGGATCTCGACCTCTTCAATATGCCCGTCGATCTGCGCATCGACACGGATGGCAAGACGGAGAACAAGCGCATCACCGTCGTCGGCACCGACTCGCAATATGTGGTCGATACCTTCGGACGCCCGCGCCACGTCCTCATCGACCCCGACAACTGGGTTCTCAAGAACACCCCCAACATGCAGGTCCGCGTCGCCATTCTCAAAGGCCAGCAATTGGTTGCTCAGGGCGATATCACCGGCGGACTCGCCGAGTACCAGAAGGCGCTCCAGGCCAATCCGCAAAGCTCGCTCGCCCACTACCGCGTCGCCGAGATCTTCTTCACGCAGCGCAACTATCAGTCCGCCATCAACTCTTATCGCGACGCCCTGCGCGGCGACGACGACCCCAAGTGGACCGAGGTCTGGAGTCATGTCCAGATCGGAAAGATCTTCGACGTAACCGGCCAGCGAGACCGCGCCGTTCCCGAGTATCGACAGGCTATTCAGACTAACGACAACACAGCCGGGGCCCTCAACGAAGCCCGCCACTACCTGCAGGTTCCCTACAAGCGCCCGGATACGGAGTAGGCCCGGCCCCAGGCACAGTAAAATCTCGCCGAGGCCACCTACGCCATGAAGAAGACAGCCGCCGACATTGCCCTTACCTTCATCGAGCACATCAACTCGCACGATGTTCACAGACTGGCCACTCTAATGACGGATGATTTTCTCTTCGTCGACGGTCTGGGCCAGGAAGTTCGCGGCAGCCGGCAGATGGAAAAAGGCTGGGAGGCTTATTTCACATGGTTCCCCGACTATTCCATCCAGGTAGATGAGGCCTTCAACCACGGCCCCGTCGTCGGTCTCTTTGGTTCCGCACAAGGTACCTACACTGACGGCGGCAAGCTCCTCCCGGAGAACCGCTGGAAGATACCCGCCGCCTGGAAAGCTGTCGTCAGCGACGAACGCATCGCCGAGTGGCGCGTCTACGCCGACAACGAGCCTGTCTGGAAAATCATGCGCGTGAAGCGCTACTAAGGCTTTTTTCGGCTCTCGTCGCTGAACTCCCTTCTCGTGCAGGACTTCCCTCGCATATTGTGCCGTGAGTCAGGTAAAGTTACCCCAGCCGTAGACGGCATTCATGGAGTTGAAACAATGAGCGCGCCAAGCACCACTACCGCTATCCCCAGCCTTTCGCACACCTATGTAAAACCAGGTCGCATGCTCTCGCTCGATGTATTGCGCGGTATCACCATCGGCTTCATGATCCTGGTCAACAACAATGGCGATGGCAGCCGCGCCTATTGGGCGCTCAAGCATGCCAACTGGAACGGCTTTACGCCCACCGATCTCGTTTTCCCCACTTTTCTTTTTCTCGTGGGCGTCTCCACGGTTTTCTCAACCGACTCGCGCCTGGCGCAGGGCGCCACGAAGCAGTCCATCTTCCTTCACACGCTTCGACGCACCGTCATCATCTTTCTGCTGGGATTGCTGGTGAACAGCTTCCCGCACTTCAACCTGCACACACTGCGCATTTATGGAGTCCTTCCGCGTATCGCCATCTGCTACTTCGTCGTCGCCATCCTTTACCTCTTTAGCCCCGGATGGCGTAGCAAGGCTGTGCTCGTTGTCGCTGCGCTCGGCTCTTACTGGATCCTGATGCGTTTCGTCCCCGTCCCCGGCTATGGCCTCCCCGGACACGATGTTCCCTTCCTCGACCGCGACGGCAACCTCGTCGCCTGGATCGACCGGCAGATATTCTCTTCCTCGCATCTTTACGAAGGCACGCGCGATCCTGAGGGACTGCTCAGCACCATCCCCTCGCTCGCGACCGCGCTCCTCGGCATGCTCACTGGAATCTGGCTTCGCACCAGCCGCAGCCTGGCTGAAAAAGCGCGCGGCATTGCCATCGCCGGCGCCACGGGAGTTTTGCTGGGCGGGCTCTGGAACCTCTGGTTCCCGCTGAATAAAAAGCTGTGGACCAGCTCCTTTGTTCTCTTCGCTGGCGGCCTCAGCCTTTTGCTGCTGGCGCTCTCTATATGGATCGTCGACATCCGGAACACCCCAGCCAGCAATGAGGACCGTGCACGGCGCTCGCGCCTGTTCACGCCGCTGCTCGTCTTCGGAACCAACGCGATCACGGCTTATGTCTTTTCCGAACTGCTCGCAGGGGCGATTGACAATATCCACCTCAGCTCCGGCGGCAACCTGCAGCAGTGGCTCTACCATTCCATCCTTGCCGTCGTGCCCCACCCGGCCTTCGCGTCGCTGCTTTATTCACTGGGCTTCGTTGCTGTCTGCTGGCTGCCGGTCTATGTGCTGTACCGCCGGCGCATCTTTGTCAAAATCTGATTATCAATATCTGATTATGGGGGACTGAGCTTCGAGTGAACGACCCAATGCAGCCAGGGCTATCGCGTTGGAATGCGTTGTGGCGCGGCCTCTTCCAAAGCGCGCGGCCCTTCACCGCTGCTGGAGTGGTACGAGACGCGTTCGCCGGAATCCAACTGGCGGCAGTCAATATTCCGCAGGCGCTCGGCTACACCAAGATTGCCGGGACCCCGGTGGTCACGGGGCTTTACACGTTGTTGCTTCCGCTGGTGGCTTTCGCAACCTTTGGTTCCTCGCGATACCTGGTAGTAGCCGCCGACTCCGCAACCGCCGCGATTCTTGCTGGTGGAATCTCCGGAATGGCGCCATCGGGAAGCCCGCGATATGTGGCCTTGGCAAGCACGGTTGCGCTGCTTACCGCGGCTTTCCTTCTCCTGGCCAGGTTGCTTAGGCTGGGCTTTCTGGCTGATTTTCTTTCGCAGACTGTGCTGGTGGGGTTTCTGACCGGAGTGGGATTTCAGGTTGGCATTGCCGTGCTCGGCGAAATGCTGGGGGTACAGACTCACTCACGCAGGTCGATTCTGCAACTTGCTGAAGTGCTCCACAGCCTGCCCCAGGTACACCTTCCCACGTTGGCACTTTCCGTTGCCATTCTTGGAGTCATACTCGTGCTACGCCGCTTTGCTCCGAAGGTACCGGGTTCGCTGATCGCCGTTGCCAGCGCGGAGATTACGAGTATGCGATGGGATTTTGAGGCGCATGGCATCTCTGTCATCGGTCCGGTTGTCGGCGGCTTGCCGCACCTCGGTCTCACCTGGCTGGGCTGGAGGGCAACGGAGCCTCTGATCGGAGTGGCCGCATCGTGTACGGTAATGATCATTGCGCAGAGTGCGGCAACGGCTCGAATCTACGCCGAGCGCCACCATCAGGAGCTCGAGGAGAATAGAGACCTGGTCGGTCTTTCCGCGGCCAATGCCGTAGCAGCCTTGAGCGGCACATTTGTAGTGAATGGCAGCCCCACCCAGACGGCGATGGTCGAAAGCTCCGGTGCCCGCGGCCAAATGGCTCAGATTTCAACTGCCGCTGTGGTTGCACTCGTACTGCTTTTTCTCACAAAGCCGCTGCAATATCTTCCCCATTGCGTGCTTGGAGCGATCGTCTTCCTCATTGCGATTCGGCTCATCGATCTGCGCGGATTGCAGAATATTCGGCGCGAGAGCCCGCAGGAGTTCGCCCTGTCTCTTACCACTGCCATCGTCGTGGTTTTAGTGGGAGTCGAGCAGGGTATCGTGCTGGCGATGGTAGTGTCGCTCCTGCGTATCGTGCACCACAGCTATCATCCCAGCACCGGCGTGATGATTCCCGGCGAGAACAACCTATGGCATTTGATCCCCCCCGTATCCGGTGCAGTCACGGAGCCCGGGTTGGCGATCTACCGCTTCGGGGCGGCGCTCTTCTACGCCAATGTTAGTCGGTTCGCCAATGAGGTCAAACAGCTTGCCGATCCAACTGGTTCGCAAATTCGTTGGCTGGTGGTCGATGCCGAAGCCATAACGCACGTCGATTATAGTGCTTCGAGAGTGGTTCGGGAGGTGAAGCAGGATCTCGTCTCCTGGGGAGTCGCGCTGGTATTCGCGCGCGTCCAATCGGACCTGAAGGCCGACCTGGATCGGCATCACCTTACCGAAGAGATTGGTACGGCGCGGATATATCCACGTCTGCATGATGCGCGGAAGGCATTTGCCAAACTCAACGATCCGCCAGCGCCTGAGAGTTAGCCTCGAAACATGGTCGCCACCTGAACGCCGATTCAGAAGAAGTAGAGGTATCATCATTAGCGTGGCAACCATCCGCATCTCGGAAGCCGAACCGCGCTGGCCAGCGTTTGTGCTGGCGCGGAGGTCGTGATTGAGAGTGGCTTGCATGGCTGCCGTGCCGGATCTGAACCCGGCGGTAGCTGGTACGATTCGGTCTGAAGACGACAGTTGAGGGGAGACGGTCGATGATCCTTCGCAGAGTTCTCGTGGTCGTCCTGGGTGTTCTGGCCGCCGGCCTCTGGCTTGCAGGCGGAGTGGGTTATGCGCAAGCTGGGCTTACACCTGATCAGCTGAAGCAACTCGTGGCGCCGTTTGCCCTGTTTCCGGATGCGCTGGTGGCGCAGATAACCGCGGCTTCAACGGATCCGCAGCAGATCCATGATGTGGACCTATGGATGAGGCGCAATAGCAACCTGGATCCGCAGGCACTGACGGATGCGGCGCAACAGCAGGGCTTCGATCCGGCCTTCGTTTCTCTGGTGAATTTTCCCACCGTGCTGGATATGATGGCCGAAAATCTTGACGACTATGCCGCGTTGGGTCAAGCGTTCAAGGCCGACCAGCAGGCGGTGATGGCAGCGATTCAGACGTTGCGTCAGGACGCCTTTGCCAGGGGCGTGCTCGACACCAATGAATATCAGAACGTCTCGCTGCAACAGGACGGGGGGCGTTCAGGTGGTGGTGATTCA
>Ga0206966_1083_pt1 | contig 29166 bp, 27 predicted proteins | sample Alteio_BWOrgHeat_23_FD_152970 | JGI IMG/M metagenome (GOLD analysis project Ga0206966, IMG submission 152970) | Enriched cells from forest soil in Barre Woods Harvard Forest LTER site, Petersham, Massachusetts, United States -... | ecosystem: Environmental > Terrestrial > Soil > Temperate forest >...
GTTCGCAGCGACTTCGTGCCTCCATGGCCAAGAGTGCAACGACGGAGGTCCGAATGGAAGGTCTGTTCGGCTTCCGCAAACAGGGAGGCCAGCGCACCAACATCCAGATCTTCGTACTTCTCGAAGCTGAAGTTATTGCGGCCAACTCTCAGTTCACCGAGCCTGCCAGCATAAGGCTGTATCAGGGAGGCGCCATCGTTCATGACCGATAGATAGACGCTGATGTAGTTCTTTTGCAGCGCAACCCCCACTGCGGGCCAATCCACGGATTGCCCGGTTCGAGCCAGATATTGAAATTTCCCGTATCCGATCATCTTGAACCTCATCCCGGGTTGGCCTGCGGATGTTCCTCGGTGAAAGTATCGCTTGAGTCCGGGTGCAGACCGTCTTATGAGCCGGTCTAGATTTTGAAGGTCGCTCTTGCGTTTGAGGTCGAAATCTAAATAATCCTTCAGACTCTCCACATCGACGCGGAACATGCGTTTCCCCTTTGTAGCGGCAGCAGATTGAGTACGACTATCCTGTCATCCGATGGTCAATCGGTTGGCAAAGGACGTTGAGCGAGCGCTATTCAGGGCAATAACCGACTGATCTCACGCCTACAGATGCAATTAGACTAGTGCTTGTGGGAATCGCCAGTGGAGTCACCCTGGGACGGCTTTTTCGCGAGTACGACTAACAATGATTCCGCTCCTATCCCGCTGCCCGTCGTCAGAAAAGGCACCATGGTGGGCGATACCGATTCATATCCCACGTCTTGCGCGGTCTTATTAGGCGCATAGAACATCAGGTGCGGGGGCACGAAACTGCTTTCTTTGGACTCGGATCATAGACATAGTTTTCGTTCGACATCATGTAAAGGAAACCCGGCCCTGGCGCTTTGAAGCGGCCATCCTTATAACCCTTCATGATGTCATCCTTGATCTCCTCCTCGGACTTGCCCTCTGCCCGCAGTTCTTCCCTGTGCATGTAAGCAACCATAATCGTTCGGCTGCCTTCTGCGTCGAAGCACGCCGGTGCTGACGAAGTTTGCGTTGTACCTGAGAACGACCGCCAAATAAAACAACTGAAGCCGTTCGTGCCTTCGACAGCCTTCTCGTAGCCTTTGGGCCCCAGAACATAAACTGTGGCCTTACTCGACACCTCGGTTGGAGCCGCGCTCCTGGCCAGTTCGATCTGGCGCTCGCGCGGCGTAGAAGCGGTTACCAAGTGCACATCCCGGGTGGGTTCCTGAGGCTTGCCTTGAGCCGCCGCACCGCTGGATAGCATGCCGATTGACAGGGCGCCGACAATATTCGCATTCATCCATCCCGTAAGCTTCATGTTCGATTCCCTTCGTTTGTTCTGCGGCATTTCCGCGAGTTGTTTAGCAGTTTGCAAGTTCAGGAAAATTCAATCTGAAGTTGGTGAGTCCTCTGCCGACAAACCAACTTCAGATTGAGAGCCCCTGGATCCTGGAAGAGGCGCCAGTCTTTTCCGACCCATACCTCCCATACCCGTAAGGCGGGCAAACACAGCGTCACATCCCCTTGCTTGCTGCTGACGGATAGCCCGCCCCGCCAAAATAACACTCAAGGGCCTCCACCTTCCCACCTTTGACCCGGAGATATTCCACGTTCCGGAATGATTTACCGTTCGTCGTGTGGCATAGGTACTTCACGAATGCCTCGTCGCCGCTTGTGATCACGCGCTCCAGATCGGATCGCTCGATAAGCTTAGCCTGCGTATCCCAGCATTGCGTTTTGAAAGTGCTCCGGCTGATGTGGTCGTCGCCGGCCGCGCTGGTGAAGGTAAAGTTGTCGGCCATCAGGGCCTCGAATTGACCCTCGTCCTTTTCCACCCACGCCTTATACCACTTCCGGATGATTTCTTCGGTTACCGTGCTCGACCCCGCTTCTGCGCGCGCCCTTGCCGTCACCAGGAGTCCCGCCGCTCCAGCCAGTGCGCAAGCTCCCGCTTCGAGCGCCTTCCGCCGTGATACTCCGATTCGTGTCATGTCCATTCTCCTGTTCCAGATTCTTGGGTTAGTGGCCTCTGGGGCCGTCCTGAGTGTTTAGCAGGTCACCGTATTTGGCGTCCTGTGCTTGCACGTACCGGGCTGCGCCTTAGTGAGTACAGACTGGTTGGTATGCGAGAATATCGGCCCATCTTGCACGATCCGTTCACCCCCGCTAGTGGTTGCCCGGCGGGCGCATAGACCGCAGCCAGTCCACGATGTTTCTGATCCCCTCTTCCATCACTTTTGCATCTTGGGCATTCTTGGCAAGCGAGCCGTAACCTTCGACCATGGCAATCAACAATCCAGCTGCTTGAGCGGGTTCCAAGTCGCGGCGCACCTTTCCATGGTTCTGACCATCCCGCAAAGCAGCGGCAACGCCGTCCTGCCAGTTACGAAATATTGTTGCGAGCCGTTGGCGGAATCCCGCGTCAAGAGGAGACATTTCCTGCGCAAGATTGAGCAAAGGACAGCCGCCGCGCACAGCCTCGGGCTGAACTGATAACCCTTGAACAGCGCCGATCAAAGCGTCGATAGGATCCTCGCAGTTCTGCAGAGGACGCAACCACTGGCCGCGATTGTCGGGGGCGATGATCTCTTCGACGATGGCGTATCCCAAGGCTTCTTTGCTGCCGAAGTGGTGGTACAACGCCCCCCTTGTGACCCCGGCTGCGGCCAGAATGGCGTTCAGGCCCGCACTCTGGAAGCCCGATCTGTATACTTCGCGGAAAGCCGCCTGCAGCAAGCGCTCCCGCGTGCGCTCCGGATCGCGCGGTGCGGGCCCGTTGCGTCTCGGTCTGTTTCCACCTACTAATAGATCCATTGTATTCGCTAGCATACCAATCAGTATGCATGTTACGACTCAATATGTCTAGGCAGGTGTTGTGCTTGACTTTCAACTGCGCAATATACAAACTGGTCGGTATGTTAGGAGGTTCGCGTGCTTACTCAGTTGTCGTTCAACCAGGATTTGTCAGGTTGTGAACCAATTCTGACCTCAATTCCACGCAAACTCTCAAAACGCCGAGTCGAACCTGACGTAGATTGTCAGCCATCTCGGCACTACGACTCTACTGGAGGAAAACGAGATATAAGCACGCTTCGGAAGTTCCGGAATTTCTGGCTACCGTGGGTGACGACGATTATTCTGGCTTGCGCCAGCGATGCGGGTGCTCAAACGGGCTACAAAGTAGCCGATTTGGGCACCCTGGGGAATGACAATATGAGTTGCGCCATGACCCTCAATGATCAAGGCTGGACGGCGATCCAGGATGGGAACGCGGCACCGGGGCAGCAGGACGCGATTGGAACACTTCTAAACGGACGCGATGCGATCGTCCTCAACGGAGTCCAGGTCGACCTCGGCACGCTCGGAGGGAAGAACAGTTTCATGAACTGGGGCGAGATCAACGACTGGGGGCAGATAGTGGGTTATTCCGAAACGGATGCCCTGGACCCGAACGGCGAAGACATTTGCGGATTCGGCACCCACCTTACGTGTCGCCCGTTTCTGTGGCAAGACTTCCACATGAAAGCCCTCCCTACCCTCGGCGGTAATAACGGGCAGGCGAGCGCGATCAATAACCGCGGACAAATCGTAGGATTTGCGGAAGACGGTACCGTGGACTCCTCATGCCCGCCTAACGCAACTAATAATCGGACTCAGTTGCCGGTCTTGTGGGAAAACGGCAAAGCCCATGCTCTTCCGACGGTAGGTAGCGATCCAGACGGGGTCGCATATTGGATCAACGATTTAGGTCAAGCCGTAGTCCAAACGGCAAACTGCAGCCAGACGATTCGTCACGCCGTATCGTGGACAAGGAACGCTGCCTCCGCGCTTCTTGACTACGGAACTGGCGCTACTGCCTGGGGCAATAACGACCGGGGCCAAATTGTTGGGACAGTCGGCAGTGCTGATGGCAAAACCCAATCAGGCGCGCTTTGGCAGAATGACAGCCTCACAGTCCTCGGCCTTCTGCCGGGAGATTTTGGCGGCATAGCCAGCGGCATCAACAACAAGGGCCAAGTGGTGGGAAGCAACTGGGACTCCAACTTCAACTGGGCCCATGCCTTTATCTGGCAGGACGGCGTGATGACCGACCTCAACACGCTGATTCCTGCAAGTTCCAACCTCTACTTAACCATGGCTAACAAGATCAACGAGCGCGGACAAATCGGGGCCATGGCAATCGTACGAAGCGGGCCGGATGAGGGCAACATCCACGCCATTCTGTTGACCCCTGCTAACGAAAGCATAGGCAGGTCGGTTGCAGAGGACGTGCCCACACACCCGAAATCCAATGCGCCCGTAAATGCCTATCTGATTTTGCAGAGATTGAGACTCGACCGCTCCGGGCAATAAAGGCATTCGTTCCCTGGGTATTTGCCTGGTCTCAGCTCGATTTGATTCCCAGACGCGACGGCACGCACAATTGGGAACACGAACCCGTGAGGCGTGATGAACGGCACGCCTCACGGGTTTTCAATGATCGCACCGCCGATGCCAGTGTGTTCGGCGCGCCGGAAGTTGGAGGTTGCCGGACCGCCGCTACTCGAGTAGATATCAGAGGTTTAGGCTCATCGCGGGAAGTTTCCAGCTAGCGCTTGGATCACTGGAAATGCTCTCGAAATGCTTCGAGCACGATTGCCTTATTCCGTTCTGGGGACGACTTGCTCATTGCTTCTCCTAATGGTTGTGAGGAATTGATCTGCGCATGATGACCGTGGTGGAGATGTCGGGAAGGTTTCTATTCATGGTGACCGGAACGGTTCATCATGCGCATCATCGCAGGCCCTCCCGTGCGGAAGAAGCGAATCACCGAAACCAACGCAAGCGCCAGAAAGACTATGTTGAGAATGGTTGTGTAGTTCCAGCGAATGGTCCCCTCGACGATTTGAGCCTTTCGTTCTTGGGGGATCAGATGCAATATCTGAAAGACAAATTCCACCGCAAGCGCCGCTGCTGCCATTGCGAGGTAGAAGATAGCCAGCAGAAATACGCTGATCTTCAGTCCATAGTATTTGCGGTAGATGTCGAGAATGGGAAGAACGATGAGATCGGCGAATATGAACGCGATCACGCCGCCGAAGCTTATGCCTCCATTCCACAGCACCGCAGCCAAAGGCACATTTCCGATGGAGCAGACGAATGAAACGATGGCCACAATCGGGCCAACAAGGGGTCCCCAAAGCTTCGACAGAATCGGGTGCCCTTGTAGAAAGAATGCCTGCCAGAAGCGCTGCGGCACCCAAGCCGCAAGCGCTCCGGCAATGAGTAGTCCTCCGCCAAGATCGATCCAGATCATCACCCAGTCCATGACGAAGAAGTGGCTGATCGCAGTCCTCCCTTGTCTCGAAAACATCCTTTGCCAGATGGTTCCTTCGTGAATAGACATGTCCATAGCGGCATGTCCTACCATGCGTCCCTGGATGCCTTTGTCAGCTTGTTGCCGCGCGGCTTCGACAATCCTGGGTGTCAGGAATGCCTTGAACAAGAGCACCATGATCGCGATCATGAGCGGTCCGCCTGTAAACTCGGCCAGAGTGAATTGCCAGCCCATGAGCAAGGCCAGCAGGATACCGAGTTCGACAACGAGATTGGTGGAAGCGAACTGAAAGGCCATTGCCGCCATGAAGTTCGCTCCTTTGCGGAACATGGAGCGTGCGAGCGCGACGGCGGCGTAGGAACAGGAAGATGATGCTGCCCCCAAGCCGCACGCCACAGCTACCGTGCGAGCCGAGTCGTCGGGCAGCAATCGGCTCATCTCCTCTTTGGACACGACAGCCTGGATGATTGCAGAGAGCCCGAAGCCGAGAATCAGTGCCCAAAGAATCTCCCAGGTCATTGCGAACGACATCATCAGAGCGTGACCGATTGCTGCGAGCATCCGAACGCTTCCTACGATTGAGATGTAACGAGTGACTCCGACGTGACAAGGGGAGTTAGCTTTCCTCGTTTCAGCGCGCGTTCCTTCATCATGACGAAAAAGACAGGCACCAGGATGAGGACGTGAATGGTCGAGGTGATCATGCCTCCGACGATAGGCGCAGCGATCGGCTGCTTGGGTGATAATCCACTCCTATGATGATCATGTTCGGCTCCTTCTCCTGAACCTTCGGTCGTCGATGCTCCAGAGTCTAACCGGCCCTCAATGAAGCAGACAGTGTTATGAAATCAAGTGGATTGCTTTCGATCGTCATTGCGCGAGCAGGCGCCCAGCAAGGGATTGGCGCGTTCTGCGTTTCCATGAAAGATAATCGGCCCACAATTAAAAGCGTTGGTAGAAGATCGACCTTCAGCCGGCCAAGGACCAGCTACGACGTTCTTGTCGAACAATGACTTCAGGCCAGCTCGCGTTTCGAGATCAGATTTGCTCAAAGCGAGCTTCGGCGATTTGATTTAAGAGACAACCTCGAGATTCACCACCGCCACTCTATTCTATTCGGTACGCAGCGCGATCACCGGATCGACCGACGCTGCGCGGCGCGCGGGAATATAGCTCGCCAGGAGGGCCGAAACACCTAGAACTGCGGCCACTCCCCCCAAGGTTGGAAGGTCCCATGGATGAATCCCAAACAACAAACCACGTAAGAGTGTGGCGGCAGCCAACGAGCAAATCGCTCCAATTGCGATTCCGGTAGTGGCGAGCCAACCCGCTTCTCGCAAAACCATCTGGTGGACAGACCACCGTTGCGCGCCAACCGCCATCCTGATGCCGATCTCCCTCGTCCGTTGGCTTACCGAATATGCAATCACTCCATACAGCCCCACCACTCCGAGCAACAGTGCCATCGTGGCAAAGCCTCCCACCAACCACGCCGAGGAACGGTGCAGGTAGGCCGCCGGCGAGTCGCGAATGTGGTCGGTCATGGTCACGCCGTTATGAGTGGCAATGTTGGGATCTACCTCATGAATCGAGGTCTCCATTGCAGGTAGCAGGGATTTCGGATCTTGCGACGTGCGCACGATCACGAAGAAGGAATTGTCCGGGCTCTGAGCAAAGGGCATATACATCGCAGGACGAGTAGCGATATCCAACGGCCCTTCTTTAATGTCATCCACGACGCCGACGATTTCCAGCACAGACTTTACATCGCCGAAGTTAATGCGGCTTCCTAACGGATTCTCCCCCAGGAAGTAGCGTTTCGCGAACGTCTCGTTGATGATTATTACCCCTGGCCGGGAGGCATCGTCCGCCTCAGTGAAATATCGGCCTCGCAACAGCCGCGCCTGCAGGGTCGTGAAATAGGTGGAACTCACCTCCCGGTCGTTCACCTCGTTGTAATCTCCCAGGTTCGGCTTACCGACGATTCCGATCGCCTTGATACCATCACCATCCCCGACCGGCAGATCGCTCGAGACAGCAACCGATTTCACTCCCGGAATAGCCGCAAGCTTGCTCAAGACCTGCCGTTCCATCGCAACCTTTTGCGGATCCTTCGCATAGCTGGAGGCTGGTCCCCAGACCTGTAACATAGCCAGATTCTCCGGCTGTATACCCATCTCCACATGCAACAGCCGGTAGAAGCTCTTGCCCAGCAAACCGGCAGCCACCAGCAGCATCATGGCCGTGGCAAGTTCGATGACGACAAGGTTTGCGCCGAAGCGCCGCCACACGACACCCGCGCCTGCCCGTCCTCCCTCCGCCAGGCCTTGCTGCACGGTCACCAATGACAGCCGCAGCATCGGGGTAAGAGAAAATATCGCGCCAGCCAGCAGTGAAATTACGCCGGCGAACAGCACCACACGAACGTCCAGCCCAACTCCAGACAAATACGGCATCTCCGCGAGCCTCTCCGGCGGAAGCAGTTTCAGGAGAATCTGCGTCGCGGCATGGGCAGATGCGATACCGAGTACGCTGCCGCTCGCCGCCAGAAACAGACCTTCCGCCATGAATTGGCGAATCAACCGCCCCGGCGTCGCCCCCAGTGCACCGCGCACCGCAATCTCTCGTTTCCGGCTTTCGGAACGCACCAGCAACAAGCTCGCAACATTCACGCTGGCAATTAAAAGCAACAACCCTGCGCCGCACAACAGCACCAGCAGAATTGGGCGAAGGTCGCCAACGATCACGTCTGTCAGAGGTAGCACCAGCGCGCCGCGGGTGAGATTCGAATCGGGATACTGCTTTTGCAACTGCCCCGCGATCCCCTTCATCTCCGCGTCAGCCGCAGTGAGGGAGATTCCCTCTTTGAGCCGGCCGACTCCAAAGGAATTGTGACAACCTCTGCTTTTGTTGCAGTTACTCGATGGATCGATCGTCAGCCAGAACTCCGCCGGTCCCGCCGGAGCGAAATGAAAGTTGCGCGGCAACACTCCGATGACGCTCGCCAAAGTCCCATTCAGAGTTACCGTCTGCCCAACTACGTCCGCTCTTCCACCGAACCGCTTCTGCCACGCAGCGTAGCTCAGCAACACGGTACCGTAAGCCGATTTAATATCTTCGCCGTCATAGAAATCTCTACCCATCGCCGGAATCACCCCAAGCGTCCGGAAGAAGCCATCGCTCACCCGCGCTCCGTTGGCTTGTTGCGTGCCTGTGGGCGTGTTCAACATAAGGTCGTCCTGCTCGTACTCCGCCATCGAGCTGAAGACGTGATTGAGTCTCTTCCAGTCCAGATAATCCAAATGGGACAGATGGAACCTCGGCCCGGTCTGATTGCTCTCAAACATGTTGACGAGCCGCGTTGGGCTTTCATACGGCAGCGGCTTGATCAATGCGGCATCCACAAAAGCGAAGATCGCAACACCCGCGCCGATGCCCAGAGCAAGCACGAGGATCGCGGTCGCGGCGAAGCCCGGATTCTTCATCAGCTGGCGAATCGCATACTTAAGATCGCGCCCCAGATTGTCCAGCCACACGATTCGACTCTTCAAATAGAAACGCTCTTGCGCGGCAGGCACATTTCCAAACTCGACCCTCGCCTTCCGCCGCGCTTCCTCGTCGCTCAGGCCTTCACATCTGAGTTCATCGGCTTCGAGTTCCAGGTGCGCCTTGATCTCCTCCGAGAAATCCTCTGTGCTACGTCTGTGCTTGAACATCTCTAAGCCTCCTCGCCACCCGGCGCCATGCTCCCGCCCAGAATCAGCCCCATCGCCCTCGTCAACCGCTCCCACTCCGTCGTCTTCTCGACGAGTTGCTCGCGACCCTTCGCCGTCAACGAATAGAACCGCGCCTTGCGGTTGTTCTCGCTCACGCCCCACTTGGCGCTGATCCATTTCTTGTCTTCAAGCCGCTGCAGCGCCAGATAGAGCGAACCATGATCGACAAAGAAAACCTCTTCCGATTGGCGCTGGATCAACCGCGCCACCCCTTGGCCATGGCACGGCCCCAGCACGAGAGTCTTCAAAATGAGCAGGTCCAGCGTTCCCTGCAGCAGGGCGATACGGGCATCGGTATTTTGTCCGGAAGGCATCCGACCCAAGTGTCGCACCGCTCGGGTCGGATGTCAACATGAGCAGAGATGCTTGATTCGGACCTCGCGGTAATCACCGCGATTGTCGCGTGCCGTTGGTCGATGCCATACAAGCAGACCTTTACGGTGACGATGCGAAGCTCGAATGGAACGTGAGCTTAGACGGGAAAAAGATGCAGTCAGAGACATACAAGATCATCGCCATACTCGACAAGCCGAACGACAAAGCCCCTCCTGCGAGCTCACAAGCTCGCTAGCCAATTCCTTTGTCCGTTCTAGTACAGGAACGAGAGTAGGTCTATTGTCGGATGTCGAGGGGAAATATGCCGCCGTCAACGGAAGGCGTTTCGTTTTCAGCACGGATTCGCTCCTTGCTGGATTTTTCAGATTATAGTATAGGGGAGTACATTACTTCCCTGCGGAGGATTATTTTGTCGCATACAACAAAAAATAAGGCGAAGACGCTCTCTCGCGTCCGACGCATCAAGGGCCAGGTCGAAGCTGTTGAGCGGGCGCTTGAGGGAGACAGCGAATGCGAGGACATCCTGCAACTTGTCGCTTCATGTCGCGGTGCGCTCAATGGGTTAATGGCTGAGTTAATTGAAGGCCACTTGCGGTTCCATGTGCTCGACCCAGGCCAGAAAACACACCCATCGCAGCTTGAGGCGGCGGACGAGCTAATCGCCGTGGTGAAGCGCTATTTCAACTAGAGATTTGGAGACGCCATGAAGGTCATTCTCGAGAACGAGACACACGACCATGAAGAACACGCGGGAGCCTCTGGCAGCGCACCTCCTCAAGACGGCCATCATGAACTTGGCCATGAAGAAGGTCATGAGCACGGCCTTGAACTTATCGAGGTTCTACGCGTAGTCTTCGTCGCGCTTGCGGCGGCGGCTGTCTGGTTTCACTTGTGGGAGCCCTTTCCCAAGGTGAGTGTGATCGGGCTGGCGGCGACGCTAATTGGCGGCTACCCCATCTTCAAAGAGGCATTCGAGAACATCGTCGAGCGCCGGATGACGATGGAGCTTTCGATGACGATTGCGCTCGTCTCCGCACTTGCGATCGGCGAGGTCTTCACGGCTCTGGTCATTACAGCCTTCGTGCTGGCGGCGGAAATTCTCGAAGGACTAACCGTTGGCCGAGGACGACGCGCCATTCAAGATATGCTGGATTTCCTGCCGCAGACGGCGAGCGTGTTACGAGACGGCCAGATCATCGAAGTGCCCACGATGACCATCGTTCCCGGAGAGATTGTCGTGATTCGCCCCGGAAGCCGGATTCCCGTCGATGGCCAGGTGGTCAGCGGTCATTCTTTTGTGGAGCAGGCAGCGATTACAGGCGAGCCGATGCCGAGCGAAAAGGCAACCGGCAGCGAGGTGTATGCAGGCACCATTAACCAGGCGGGCAGCCTTCAGGTCCGTGCGGAGCGTTTGGGAAAGGAAACGACCTTCGGCAAAATCATTGAAGCGGTCGAGAAGGCAGAGCAATCGCGCGCACCCATTCAGAAGACAGCGGATCGCCTGGCTGGCTACCTTGTTTACTTCGCTCTGGGCGCAGCCGTGCTCACGTTTCTCATCACGCACAATATCCGCTCGACGATCTCCGTCATCATTGTGGCCGGAGCGTGTGGGATTGCGGCTGGCACCCCGTTGGCGATTCTGGGAGCGATTGGGCGTGCGGCGCGTCAAGGCTCGATCATTAAGGGCGGTATTTATCTTGAAGCCCTGGGCCGCCTCGATACGGTCTTTCTGGATAAGACTGGAACTATCACTTTTGGGGAACCGACGGTCGCACAGGTACAGCCAGAGCAGGACATATCCGAGCGGATGCTGCTACAGGCGGCCGCAAGCGCCGAGCATGGTTCGGAGCACCCGTTGGGACGTGCCATTGTGCGCTATGCAGAAGAGAAGAAGATTCCCATCGCTGAATCCAGCGATTTCCGCTATGAGGTTGGCCGGGGAATCGTGGCGCAAGTGCAGGGGGAGCGCATTGCAGTGGGCAATCGCGCTCATCTTCTCTCCCTTGGAGTTGATGTGCAGGCTCAAATCCCGCCCTTCGCCGGAACGTCAGTCCTTGTAGCAGGCGGACATCGATATTATGGCGTCATTTCGGTCGAGGATCAGGTGCGCCCTGGTGCGGCGTTAGCGGTCAAGGCGCTGGAAGCGATGAAGACCCGAGTAATTCTCCTTACCGGCGATACACAGTCCGCTGCAGAAGCGGTTGCGGATCAAATGGGAATCATTCATTTTCATGCAGACCTTCTGCCGGAGCAGAAAGCGGTTGAGGTAGCGGCACACACAAAGCAGGGGCGAATCGTGGCCATGCTGGGTGACGGTATCAACGATGCGCTTGCGCTCATTGAAGCCACGGTCGGAGTAGCGATGGGTAGCGGAACGGATGTCGCGCGCGAAAGCGCCGACGTCGTCCTGATTGGAAACGATCTTGAAAAGTTCGTAGAGACGGTTCGCATCGCCCGGCGATGCCGTGCGATCATCTTCCAGAATTTTTACGGCACGTTGATCGTCGATACTATCGGGATCGGCCTGGCTGCGGCCGGACTTCTTAATCCGCTCCTAGCGGCTTTTATTCACGTTACATCTGAATTGGCGTTTATTCTCAACTCGACACGCCTGCTGTCATCCAAAGAAAATGAGGCCATATCTGGCCCGCCGGTTGCCTCTCCTGCTGTGTTGTCGCCAACCCGGAAGTAATTCTGCCGAATGATGATCTCAAGCCGGCGTCGAAGTACATGTACAACGGAGTTTCGGTAAATATGTTTCAGGCGGCCTAATCAACAGCATGCCCAAATCGCGCCGCCTGTTCTCTATAGTGTTTGCTATAAATTTCTCAGGTTTCTAAATCGCTCCACTCCGCCTTGTACGCGTCGAATCCTTCCAACGCTCGCTGGACCGGACTAGTCTGGGGACTATCCGGACCCCCCACGAATGCGCGAGCGTGCTCGAAGCACGACTGCCGATCACCTACTAGATATCTTTCCCAAGGCTTTCTGGTGATCTCGATGACTTCCTTGTTCCTCGGAAGTCGTCATCTGCGTGCACCGTCAGTCAGCTTTCTTGGAAAATGAGAACATCGCATTGTCGTGATCGGGCGAACCAGTGGCAGTAAAGGCTGCCGGAGAAAGCTAGTCAACGAGGCGACAGTAAACGGAGAAAAGACGTGTCTCACATTGGCCGCAGGAGATTTCTGCAAGGCAGCACGGCGTTGGCCGTATTTTCCTCGATCGGCGCGAGTCCAACGAACTACTATCAATCGTCCGAAACCGATGATCGCGGCTACTGGATCCAGGTCTTGGCCAGGGTTTCCGGTCCGGTGTTGAAGGCTTTGAGCCAAAGAAGACTGAGAGCCGAGATGCCGGTTGAGGTCCCAAGCGGTAACCTAGCAGATCGCCGGCAATTTACCCATCTGGAGGCCATGGGCCGCCTGCTTACTGGAATTGCTCCTTGGCTTGAATCGGGGCCAGACAGCGGAGTCGAGGGAAAACTTCGCAACCAGTACGCAGAGTGGTCGCGCATTGCCATCCAGTCAGCCACGGATCCTGCATCACCGGACTTCATGAATTTCAACGAGGGAAGCCAGCCTGTCGTCGACACTGCCTTTCTTTCTCTGGCGATTTTGCGAGCTCCGAAACAGCTGTGGCAAAAGCTGGATTCGAAGACACAGCGAGCAGTAATCGCCGCACTTGAATCTTCTCGCGTTATCCGTCCGCCTTACAGTAACTGGCTGTTGTTCTCGGCCACGGTAGAGGCGGCGTTGTCGTTCATGGGTGTGTGGTGGGACCCGATGCGCGTGGACTATGCCCTCCGCTCGGTGGAAAGCTGGTACAAGGGCGATGGGGTTTATGGCGATGGACCGCCGTTTCATTGGGATTATTACAATAGCTTCGTTATTCAGCCGATGCTGCTGAACATTCTCGACACTGTTTCGAAGTCTTCAAATGCGTGGGACCTTTACAGGCGAGCGGCGATGGTCCGGGCGCAACGCTACGCCGCAATTCAAGAGCGCATGATCGCACCGGATGGGACTTTTCCGCCAATCGGCCGATCGCTTTGCTACCGGTTTGGCGCGTTTCAGCTGCTGGCAGAGCTTTCTCTACGGAGGCAACTGCCAGAGGGAATTTCTCCTCAGCAAGTTCGATCGGCCCTCACAGTGGTAATGCGCCGCATGATTGATACTCCTGGCACATTCGACGAACGAGGTTGGTTGAGAGTGGGTTTCTGCGGGCATCAACCCGAAATCGCGGAACCTTACATCTCCACTGGCAGTTGCTATCTTTGTTCAGCTGCATGGCTTCCCTTAGGTTTGCCGGTTGCAGATCCGTTCTGGTCAGGGTCAGCGATGCCGTGGACATCAAGAAAGGCCTGGGGCGGCGAGCAGCTTAGCGCCGATCATACCATCCCAGATTGATTTTACGGGGTTGTACCAATGTGATGGCCAGGCATGGCGCAAGCGACATGCTCTAAACGAACCGTTGTCCATCGCAGGTGTTGGTGAAGAAGCGCGTTCCGCTGCTACCGCTGCTCCAACTTTGCAGGCGGGGTTTTACTCAACCGTGCTGCACTGGGCGTCGACTGGGTCGCCAACCTTGCCATGAGTTCGCGGCGGCGGAACTTTTGTTTCCTTAACCTGTTGAATCTCGCTTTGTCGCCATTTTGTGATGACATATACCCTCGTTCTTCCAATTTTGTCCGTGACTCAGTGTGCCCAAGATAAGCCTGTTCGTTCCTCCATACGCCAAGCTACCGATGAAAGATGCGAGGCGGAGGCAAGGTGAGGAGAAACCCATTGCAGCACCCTGCGGGTCCGACTGCTCGGCTTGCTCCCTGGCTTGCCGACAAAATCTCCCGCAGCATCCTCGTAGCATAGTCTATTTTTCGAAAGATCTGCCGTGTCGTTGCGGGCTCGAAAACTTGGCCCAACGCAGCGGCCCTCGCGAGGTTCCCAAGAAAACGGCATTTTGACCAACTTTGCTGCGGCGGCCAGTTACCGAAAACCGGACATTTCAGGAGGAGTATTGGCGTCGTGGAAACAATAGTTACTACCCACATGCCGACTGTGAGCACCGATCCTTGAAGGCGGCACGATGGTTGATATTTAGGAACCAAAAGTAACGGGAGCCGTAATATTGAACTAACACCGACAACTGAGGCGAGCCATGGCGTCCCGTTCGAAACGCTCCAGTTTTGCTCGATTTTGGGCATCGATTGCAGGACTCTGCGTCCTTGTGCTGTTTGCTCCGGCATTAGTGAATCTCGCCATGGTGAAGTGGGAACACGCCCACAACCCGGTGCCTGGTGCGTTCTACGAAGTAGACGGAGCCCAGATGCACATCAACTGCACTGGCGCTGGATCACCCACCGTCGTCTTGGAGCACGCAGCGAGTGCATCGTACATGCTCTGGAGGAGGGTTCAACCGGAGCTTTCACGAGTAACCCGCGTCTGCTCTTATGATCGAGCTGGTCATGGATGGAGCTCCACCCGTGAGGAGCCCCGAGATGCGAAGACCATAGTGCACGAGCTTCATTCGTTGCTCGACCAAGCAGACGTTAAGCGGCCGTTCATTTATGTTGGGCATTCTGCAGGCGGGTTGTACGTTCGGGAGTACGCGAAAGAGTACCCCAATGAGCTGAATGGGGTCGCATTGCTGGAGGCCAGCTCTCCACAGCAGATTTATGAGCTGCCCGGGTGGAGAAAGTCTTGGGAGGAAGACACCCTCGACCGAAGGCGCACTTTGTGGAAAGACAAGCTAAGGCAATGGTCAGGTTGGGATCGCTTGCTTGGGAATTGCCAAGTTACTGTATCTGAGCAAGACAAGTCTTACGCAGGTCAGTACCAGGCCATGCAGTGCCGCCCGAGCTATGTTGATGCAGACGAGTCCGAACTGCCAGATTTCGATACATCCTCAAAATAGGCCGCTGGCCTTCGTGAGCTCGGCCGGATTCCGTTACTGATCATTTCGCGAGATCCGTCTAAGGATTCGGCAGCCTCGCCCGATGACATTGCTACCGTGCAGGTGTGGCAACAAGAGCAGGAGGAAGCGATGCACCTATCTCCACTCAGCTGGAGGATCATCGCCAAAGGATCTGGGCACATGGTTCCCTTGGATCGGCCGGATTTGGTTATCAGCCAGCTCACCTCGCTGGTGAACGATGTGAGGACTGGTGATGTTTCCAACTCTGGAACTACTTCGACGAAGTAGAACGAAGCAGAGCCTTCAGCGGAACCTGACGTTTAGCAGGAGTAATCCTGAGAATCACGCGTAACTCAGTCTTAATGAGTGCTAAGCCCTGTTGGCATCAACAGAGATCTGGGCGGGATTAGGGGAACACTTCTCGGCTATCGAGACCAAACTGTGTGCCCCCATGCAATGGCTGCAATCAAATGCAGGAATTTGGGGTCTACCTGGCCGACGCTTCGTCTTCGAACAAGACGCCTTTCAGATACAACGTCAGCAACTTCTTAAACTCACCCACAACGAGGACTTTCCCTTTGGGATCTGCTTCCCCATAGAGTGTCATCATGCCTCGGACCATCTGGAGAGATACGTTTGCAGCAAGTAGAGACTGTTCCTTTGAAAGCGACGGATTCTTTGCCTGAAAGGCATTTGCGATTGCGATTCGTGAAGCCTTTCGGGCGGCAGGGTCGCGGCGAAAGCGGATTGGCGCGGCCAGCACGCTCAGATAAGCGGGACGCTTCTGGACGAATTGGGTGATGCGCTCGATGAACAGATCGGCGAACTCCGCATGGGTCAGTATCTCCGCCTGCTCCATCAACGGCTTCCAATGCGCCTCCAGCTCTTGGGAATATTGATTTACCAGCGTGAACGCGATGGACTGTTTATCCGGAAAGTAGTTGTAGAGTGCGCCGATCGAAGACCCGCTTCGCTCCGCAACCGCCGTCATAGTCGCTGCTTCGTAGCCGACTTCGACAAAGAGTTCCGCGGCTGCGTCCAGAAAACCGGCCAGCCGGCGCATCGAGCGTTCCTGCTGCGGTGCGACGCGAACGGGATTTGACGAAATCGAGGGCATCCTCGTATTCTAAATCCAGAGAAATAGAGGCTACCCTCGATTTCAAATATTTTCAATAAAGAGGAACCATGGCAGAAATCCAGCTCGACCCCCAAAAGACCGCACTCGTCCTCATCGACCTGCAGAATGCCATCGTCGGCATGAACCCCGTGCCGCATACCGCCGCACAGGTCGTCGAAAACTCCAAAAAACTTGCCGACGCCTTCCGCGGTCAGGGCGCTCCCGTCGTCTACGTCCGAGTCGATCTCAACGACTTCGTGAACCTTCCTGTCGACCAGCCGCACAACCGGGGAGACAAGCCACTGCCCGCCGCAGCATCGGAGATCACTCCTTCCGCTGGTTTCCAGCATGGCGACATCCTCATCACTAAGCGCCATTGGGGCGCCTTCGCCGGAACCGACCTCGAGCAGCAGCTTAAATCCCGCGGCATCGACACGGTCGTCCTCACAGGCATCTCCACCAATGTAGGCGTCGAGTCCACCGCGCGTCAGGGTACTGGCCTCGGCTTTGCCTTTGTGCTCGTCGAAGACGCTTGCTCCGCCCAAAGCGCCGAACACCATCGCTTCGCCTTTGAACATATCTTCCCGCGTCTCACACGCGTCCGTACCACCGATGAGGTTCTGGCCGCCCTTGCCTAAGTCCTCCAGCGAATCCAGCCGCCTCGACCCATTGGCCTGGAAGATCACGACCGTCGCCGTGCTCGGCTCTTTTCTCGCGCAGCTCGATGCGACCATCGTCAACGTATCGCTCTCCAGTCTCGCCGTGGATTTGCACAGCAGCCTCACGGCGATTCAATGGGTCACCAGCGGCTATCTTCTGGCACTCGCTCTTATGCTCCCGCTCAACGGCTGGTTGGTGGAGCGCATCGGAGCCAAATCTCTCTACCTCTGGTGTTTTTCGGCCTTCACGCTCTCCTCCGCCTTATGCGGTCTGGCCTGGTCGGCGAACTCGTTGATCGCATTTCGCATCCTCCAGGGCATGAGCGGCGGCCTGATGGCTCCGATGACGCAGATGATGATGGCACGTGCGGCCGGAAAGCATATGGCGCGCCTCATGGGCTACGCGGCTGTGCCAATCCTGATGGGGCCGATCCTTGGCCCGGTCATCGCCGGTGCCATTCTGCAACACGCCTCTTGGCGCTGGCTCTTCCTGGTCAACGTGCCGGTCGGTGTATTGGCAATCGTCCTGGCGGTTCTCTTTCTGCCCAATGATCGCGAAGAGACCAGGTCAAGAGAACTCGATCTTCCTGGCTTCGCCCTGCTTTCTCCTGGACTCGTGCTCTTCCTGTACGGATCGGATCATCTGGGCAAGCGCACCGGTCTTATGACTCTTCTGATTTCCATCGTTCTGCTTGCGGCCTTCTTCAGGATGGCCATTCGAAAAGGGGACAAGGCGCTCATCGATCTTCAGCTATTCAAGAGAAAAACCTTCTCTGCGTCCGCCACCACGCAGTTCATGTCGAACGGAATCTCGTTCGCGGGCCAAATGCTGATTCCGATCTATCTCATCCGCGCCTGTGGCCAATCACCGAGTGCGACGGGCTGGTTGCTGGCTCCGCTAGGAGCGGGGATGATCTGTTCCTATCCATGGATAGGAGCCCTGACGCAGCGGTTCGGGATCCGAAAGGTATCGGCTGGAGGCGCATTTCTGGCCTTCGCAGCCACGCTGCCATTTATCTGGCTGGCCAGTCACGGACTTGTACTCACCGTGCTCGCAGGTGCTCTCTTTGTGCGTGGGATAGGCCTCAGCGCGGTCGGCATTCCCTCCATCTCGGCCGCATACGCTTCTGTGAGGAGACAGGACCTGCCGATGGCAACAACCTCGCTCAATATTGTGCAGCGTCTCGGCGGGCCGACTCTGACTACCCTCTGCGCAACCTTTCTGGGATGGAGGTTGGGGATGGCACAGTCCAGCGCTGGCCTCTCCGGCGCATTTACCGCGGCCTTTGTTCTTCTCTGCGGACTACATGCTCTCCTCTTTGCCGCCGCGTTGAGACTTCCGTTTTCCATCGACCAAGCGATGGAACAACCCGTTGCCGAGGAACCGTCTGCCCTTCTGGAACTTATGTCCGAGTGATTGTCCGCTTCCATCTCGAGGATGAAGGCATCACTCTCCAAACGGGTGCCTCCATGCGATGTCGAAGCTTAACTACAGCAAGCACGCTACTCATGTGGGTAGCCTCCTGGGGGAAGGGGATGTGCCACGCGATCTTTCCCCCAAAGTCAAATGCCATACTCCAGGACCAATTGCGAAGAAGCGTCTCCCTGCCCGCTGCAGCTATAATCAGCCCGACCTGAGCGGAGGGTATGGCCATGCTGGGAAGCAACCCGACCGCCGACTCGGTGGACACGACCGATCGAAATGGGGATGCTTCGGCATCCCCATTTCACTTGCGAGTAGAGGCCCCATCGGGAGAGGCAGCAAAGCGCTAAATCCTGGGGGTGCGGGGGCAAAGCCCCTGCGTCCTAGCTTGCTTCCGCTCCGAAAGCCGGCGTCCTCTCACAATGCGTGCATAATCGATGTACTCATCGACAGCAGTTAACTCCCGATAAGGCTAGGCTTCCGTAATTCGGAACTGCCGTATCGCGGAAGGCCGGCGCGTTTTTCAGGAGTAATCCTGCGCCTGAGCGTAAACCACGCCAGTCGAACCGATCTCGAAGATCGGTAAGATTGCCAGCGGAGCGCGATTGTGCATGCGCTCCACGATTCGCGTCATTGTGCAACCTGTTTCGAGTCGCGTTCACATACTATTCGGGCAAGGCATATTGGCCGTCGATGTGGAAGTGGTCGCTGACACCCGGAACTCCGGTATCGGGCTGGCCGCCACCAATACTGATGATGTAATCCCCTTGGGCGATGATCGGATTGCCGTCTTCCGTCACCACGCCCAGATCGCGCGGCTTCAAATCGAAGTGGACCTTCTGGCTCGCGCCGGGTTCGAGATGAATGCGCTCAAATCCACGGAGAGCAATGACGGGCGCGCCCTTGACCGGCGGGAACTTGAGATAGAGCTGGACGACTTCATCTCCCGCGACCTTGCCGGTATTGGTCACCGTTACCTCAGCGCTAACAGACTGTCCGGCCGCGATGGTCTGCTCTGGCACGTTGAGCTCGCTATAGTTGAACTTCGTGTAGCTGAGCCCATAGCCAAACGGATACAGCGGCTTGCCGTTGAAGTAGCGATAGGTCCGGTTCGCCATGCCGTAGTCCTCAAAGTTGGGCAACTGGTCGACGCCCTTGTAGAACGTAACCGGTAGCCGGCCTGCAGGGTTGTTTTTCCCGCTCAGGGTTTCAGCCACTGCTGTTCCGCCCTCTTCGCCGGGGTACCACGCGTCAAGAACAGCGTTGGCATGCTGGTTGATCCAGTTGACGGCCAGGGCGCTGCCATTCATGAGCACGACGGCGAGGGGCTTGCCGGTAGCGGCCACAGCTTCCACCAGGTCTTCTTCGGGCTGGGGCAGGTCGATGCTGGTGCGGTCTCCTCCGAGGAAACCGGGTTCGCTGACCGGCATCTCTTCGCCCTCAAGCTGACTTGTAATTCCGACGACGGCGATGACTACATCGGCATTCTTCGCGGTCGCGATGGCCTCAGGCGAAGGCGCGTCATTTGCCTTGGCCCAGATCAGCTCCGCATGCGGCTTGCTGTTCCTCGTTCCGTAGGAGATTTCGAGCGCGACCTTGCGGCCCTTTTCAAGGTGGACGCGGCCCGCGCCCGATGAGAGTCCCCGCGTGCCACCGCCGAATGCCGTTGCCACCTGCTTGCCGTCAACCGTAAGCCTTCCAAACCCTTCGCAGCGAATGCCAATCAAAAAATCGCCTGACTCCGCGGGTGTCAGGAATCCGGACCATTGCACGCCGAAGGTCTTCTTCCCGGCAATTTCTTTCGGAAGATCGCTCTCTGTGAGCTTGACGTTGGGCTCAGTACGGCTGACGATCGGCGCGGGCTTCGCTCCCTCAGCCGGCTGCCCCATCCGCATGCCTTCGTTGTAGTCGGCCTTGAGGCCGGGCTTGCCATCGGAAGTCGTCAGAAGAGTATCCGGCACGGCAGTTCCATCCGAGCGAAGGAACTGCGTTCCGGGGACGAAGGTGATGGTTGCGTTGGGAAATTCGGCATGGAGGCCATCAAGGATGGAAACAATATGCGTGGGCTGCCCGGCATAGTTTCCAATGAGCGGCCTGGTCTGGTCGGCAAGTGGCCCAATAACGGCGATTTTCCGGAATCCCGGTTTGAGGGGAAGCAGGCCATCGTTCTTCAGCAGGACCATGGACTCGTTTGCCAGCTTGCGTGCCTCGGCGCGATGTTCAGAGCTATCGAGTTCCTTCTCATCGATCTTTGCATACGGAACCATGTTGGGAGGATCGAACATGCCGAGCTTGATGCGCGCTGTGAAGAGCCGAATGAGTGCGGTGTCGAGGTCGCTTTCCGGCAGATATCCCTGCTGAACGGCATCGATATAGGCCTTATCCACCGGCTCGCCAAATCGTGAAGTGAAGGTTACGCATTCGTTATCCATGCCGCGCAGCACTGAGATCGCCGCGCCTTGCGCCTGTGTCGGACGGTAGCGATGATTCGCGGCGACGTCTCTGACTGCATCGCAGTCTGAAACCACGTAGCCCTGGAAACCCCACTTGCCGCGCAACTGGTCCTGCAGCAGGTAGCGATTGGCGCATGCCGGCTCCCCGTTGATCGCGTTATACGCGCACATGACTGAGCCAGCCTTGCCTTCGACAATGGCCGCGCGGAATGCGGGCTCGTAGGTGTCCACCTCGTCGTGCTTGCTGACGTCCACGTCCGCAAAGTGGCGCGTTGGCTCCGGTCCGCTGTGCACAGCGAAGTGCTTCGGCGTTGCAATTGCGAGGTAATATTTGGGGTCATCGCCCTGCAATCCGGTCACGTAAGCAACTCCCATCCGGCCTGTGAGGAACGGGTCCTCGCCGTAGGTTTCCTGTCCACGGCCCCAGCGCGGGTCACGGAAGATGTTGAGATTGGGAGACCAGAAATCCAGACCACCCATGAGGCCGGTGTGCCCCTCGCGCGCGTTTTGCACGTGCTTGATGCGTCCCTCAACACCAATCTGCGCTGCCATGGTGTGAATCCCCGGCGTGTCGAACGTTGCGGCAAGACCGATCGGCTCCGGATATTCGGTTACGCCCTCGTTGATGACTCCATGAAGGGCTTCGCTCCACCATTGATAGGCAGGGATGTTGAGGCGCGGAACTGCGGCGGAGTTGTTCTGCATCTGCGAAGCTTTCTCCGCAAGCGTCATACGCTGTACCAGGTCGGTAGCCCGCTGCTCGGGTGAAAGCTGGGGATTCATGTAGGGGAGATTCGCGGAGTCCTGGGCAACTACATCTTGCAGGGCTGAGCCAAAGAAGAGCGCCCCAGTGCATGCTAGGATGCACTCGACAACTCGTAACGCGCGGTTCATACTAATTTCTCCATGTTGATGAGTCATGATTGCGAACCACCTCACGATGAGCATGGGGGTGTCATTGGCATCGGAAGTTGCGTGCGTCCTGGGTATCCCCGGTTCCGGTGTACTGAGCGTGCTTTGGGTATGCACACAGCGGACGGCTGCGACCGGGGAATGCTTGCCCCGTGGCAATGACGCTCTCAGGTGCTTCGCCGTTCTCGACCCAATCGACAACTGCGCTGAGCATGTCGAAATGGTCAAGTGAGGGACCGCCGCCGCAGTGTGCCATTCCGGGGACGAGGAAGAAGCGGCTCCACTCGGCCACCTTGTCGGAACCACCGTTGCTTTCAGAAAGCGACTTGTAATATCCGAGCGTGTCGAGTGGCGAGAACCACGGATCGCTGTCGCCGTGAAAGAAGATGAGCTTGCCGCCGTTCAGCGAGAAGGTGGAGAGATTCGTGGATGCGGGTTCGACGAGCGGATCTGGGGCACGCAACGCTGCCTTGTCTACGTCGAGCTCAGTTGCGGTGGAGTACGGTCCGAAGAGGCCGTTCTTTCCCAATGCGAGCAGTCCCGGCACGCCACCCTTCATCGTTATGCCTGCGTCATAGAGGAAACCAGGATAGACCTGGGTGCCATAAGTGTTCTTCGGTCCTGCGAAGGCTTTCTTGATCGCGCTGATCTTTTCGGGCGCGATACAGGCCCCGGTTTGGGCAGGTTTGCACGCGATGACCTCAGGATCAAAATCGCAGCCGAGAGGATCGGAAATCATGCCGTCAGCGAGGCCATCTTTCGCGTCGCACCGCTTCATAAGCGCGTCCATAAAAAGCTTGCGATCGTCCTCGGTGAGAAACTTGTCGACTTGCGGCTTGCCGGATGCGTCTTTGGGAGCGGCCTGATTGTAGGCGACAGGAATCCATTGAGCGATCGCAAGATTGGAGAGCCCGGTACGCATCGCCGGATCGCCCGAGACGATCCCGTTGAACACGGTGGGATAGCGCTGCGAGAGGATCATCCCTTCGCGCCCGCCAGTAGAACAGCCGATGAAGTAGGAGTACGCCGCCGGCTTTGCGTAGTAATGCGCGATGATTTGTTTTGCCACTCCGGCGACTTCAGCATTGGCGAGGAAAGCGAAGTCGAGATAGGCCTGCTGGTCACGCATGAAAGAGAAGTCAAAAGGCCCGGTCTTTGCTTTGTGTCCTGTGTCGGTGCCGGCTACCACGAATCCGCGGGTGAGAGCCGGTTTGTCGCCGGAGTAGTTCGCACCGGTGGGATAGGCAACAAAGCCGTTACCGCCACCGCCGCCCTGCATCATGAAGTCGCCGTTCCAGGCATCGCGTTGCGGTAGCGCCACGGCGAAGCCTGTGCCGAACTCCTGGCCGTCAATGCCCTTGCGGCGATTGATCACACCATTAACGAGGCAGTGTGCGGGCAGTGGGCCGATTGAGGGAGCGCCGGGGTACGGCGGTGGAACCATTGTGCCCGCAGGGACGAGTTCGGACTTGGTGATCTCGACGGCTTGCAGCTTGAAATGCGTGAGATCGCCGCAAGCGTCTGCTGATTGAGCGCGGGCGGCCAGAGGAACACCTAGCAGGGCCAAAAGCAAAATTGAGAGTTTCGACTGCGTCATAGCCTGCTTTCCTTACCTCGAGACGGGTGCGAGTGATGCGCACCTACTTTCAAGTTGTGCGACCGAAAGTCGCCGGCGCAGCTTCGACTCCGGTTTGCCCGTCGTTTGTGGTATACGTTTACCAGAAGTCTCGACTATACGAAATTGAGCTGCGGCGAACAAGCGAATAAATCGGTTTATCCCTGTCGCCCTCGTGAAGTACCATGCCGCTGATCGGAGAGGACAGGGCAATTCAACTTCAACGAGTTTTGCACGAGCGATGTCCTGGACGGAGGTTCCCAATGAAAATGATCGGAATCGTAGTGCTACTGGCAACGAGCTTTTGCTTCGGCCAGGACTCGGGCGACTTCAAGCCTGCCACTTCGAATGTTCTGGATGCGCAGTATCCAAGAGTCGACAGCAACTCACGTGTACTTATCCGGTTCAAGGCGCCCGATGCGACCAAAGTGAGGCTGAACTTCTGGAGCGGGCCCAAAGTGGACATGGAAAAGCAGCCGGACGGGTTTTGGACTTTTACGACGCCGCCCATGGCTCCTGGGCTTCACTACTACACAATCATCGTGGATGGCGCGGAGGTAAGTGATCCAGGCAGCACGGCCTACTTTGGCGGCAGCAAATGCCAGCGCCATCGAGGTGCCCGAAGCCGGAGCCGATTATTACCAGCCCAAAGATGTCCCGCACGGGCAGGTTCGCGAAATCTGGTATCACTCCAGCGTGACGGGGACGTGGCGGCACGCGTTTGTCTACCTGCCGCCTGACTATGACACTTCAAAGGCACGTTTTCCGGTTCTCTACCTGCAACACGGCGGAGGGGAGGACGAGAGCGGCTGGATACGGCAGGGCAACGCCAATTTCATCCTCGACAACCTGATCGCCAGCGGAAGCACGCAGCCGATGATCATCGTCATGGCGAACGGTTATGCCGCCCGCGCGGGCTATGTGGTTCCCGACCTGACCGGAAAGCCGTTTGGATCGCCGGAGTTCGTGAAGGTGATGCAGGAACGGATGGGCGCGTTCGAAGACGACATGACGCAAGTGCTGATTCCCTTCATCGACAAGACGTTCCGCACGCTGACTGACCGCGATCACCGTGCCATGGCCGGCTTGTCGATGGGCGGCATGCAGACGTTCCAGGTCACGTTTAATCATCTCGACCTGTTCTCGTACATCGGCGGATTTAGCGGCGCAGCGAACGTGTTCGCAATAGGGAACACCGAGCTGGACACAAAAACGTCATTTCACGGTGCGATGGCCGACCCGGCTACGTTTGCAAAGCACGTCCACCTTCTCTGGATCGGCGTGGGAACGAATGAGCCTCAACGAATGAAGTCCGGACTTGAGGGTCTGCACGCTGCTCTCGATGAAGGCAAAGTCCAGCACGTTTTTTACGAGTCACCGAGTACCGACCACGAATGGCAGACGTGGCGCCGCGATCTGAAAGACTTTGCCCCGCGGTTGTTCCGGCCGGTCGGTCAACAGCCGCTCGCGGCGCACGGACACTAGACTGGTCACCGCTGTTCTCTTTCAGGTGCGTTCGACACGATGACTCAAATGGTAGTGTTGCAAGTTTCAAATGCAGACAAGTTTGTCGGCGAGCGTCTGTGGTGCGTTCTTAAGCTACCAAATCGAAAAGACTGTCGTTTTTCAGCAACTACGAAGGCGACTTTGGATCATCGTTCGGCAGGATTACTTCCGCATTGCGACTATTCGGGGGCGGGTCACTGCAAAACACGTTCAGCCGATCTTGTTTTGCCCTTGCCATACAGCTGAAGAGCCTATAATTCGAGCGAATCAGGACTGAAAAAGGAGATTCCAGATGAAACGGGAAATCATTCGCGTCGAGCCGCTGGACACCTACCTGGAAAAATACAAGGCCCCAGCTTCAACCGTGACGAAGCACGGCGACACAATCTACGTCTCAGGTGCTCCGCCGTTCGACCCCAAAACAGGAGAAATCTTCAAGGGACCGATTGAGCGTCAGACGGAGATCGTATTGGATCAACTCAAGCTCTGTGTCGAAACGGCAGGCTCTTCTTTGGAAAACATTCTGAAGCTGAATGTCTACGTCACCTCAGTAGACATGTTCCCTGCGGTGAATACCGTCTACAGGCGTTATTTCCCGGAAAATCCGCCCGCGCGCATCTTTATTAATGTTCCTGCTTGGTACGGCGGGTTTGATATTGAAGTGGATTGTATCGCCGCCGTTTTATAAGACTGTTCTTTCCTGAAACCCGTTTTCGGTAACTTGCTCAGCCTAAGCTGATATCCGGTTCAATACCGAGCTTGTCGTTGACTGCATGTAGGATTCTCTGCCTCGACCCGAGGTATCGTTCCGTGGTTACTACAGATCGATGACCGAGGAGAAATTGAATCTGTTCCAGCTCACCCCCGGTCGAGTGACAAAGCCGTGCACAAGTGCGGCGAACGAGAGCAGAGTCGGTGGGATTGATCTTCGTCACGATTGGCCATTCGCCCAGGAATTTCGTCAGGAATGCGCCAGGTGTCACGGGAAAGTCAACGGAAGTGGCTTCACCGGTCACGTAGGCATTTCCCGCACCATCGATAGCGATGGCGGTCCCCTTGTCGTCGAGACAGGGAGATGAGCAGCCGCTTCCACCGAGGTAAGTGGAGTAGACGAGCGTCGTACCCTGTGGATTGAACTTGGCGATAAATTGTGAGCGGCTCGTGCGGCGGCGTTGTTTACCTTCTGGTAGGCGCTGCTGGTGACCGGAAAATCCGTGGATAGTGCGTTTCCTGCGATATAGGCGTTTCCGGATGAGTCTTCGCGCGCGCAGACTTCAACTTTCCATTGCCCGCAGGACTCGACGACGTTGACATCGCTCCCTTGCTGTATGCCGGCATCATCTGCTTTCGCAGCTTACGAGTTGCGGGTGTTGATGCTCTGTGGGGAGCCTAGAAAAGACAACGACGCCAGCTTAACCTCGAGGTGGAATGGCCGTTCTTCCGGCTTGCAATCCTTCTCGCGCCCAAAACAACTTGCCACATATGCACTTGTGAACGATATGCGTGTTGGGGCACGGAGTTCCGCCGCAAGGGGGCTCGCGGCCAACTTTGCAGACCAAAATGCACTGCCATCTGAGAAACTCATTGGTGGTCCCTGCTTGGCAAAGAGAGGCTTATTTAGCTCGAAGTCGGAGTGACGTTCCTCAGTGATGGCATGAGCAGGTGAGATCGAAACGACGCTCCGCCGTGAAGCCGATCTTCGCCTGAGTTGCGCCTTGCTTATCGACACGTTCTGAATTGCGCGATCTCCCACGATATGAGGTGTGCCCTCAGAAGAGCAAAGAGACGCCGGCAGGCATGCAAGAAAGATTTCCCGAACGAGCGGCCAATGCAGGGATATCAGTCAGTCGCTCCGGTTCCACACCTTTTGACCTCCGATTCGTTCGTGTTGCTTCTGATTGCCGTACTCTTGGCGATTTCCACCTCATTGAGTTGGAAAGTATTTTCATCTTCCGATGCGGAAAGAAAAGCAGCACCGGATTCTTCCACGGCTGAACGAGTCGGTTTTTTGGCTTTGGAAGCTCCGCAGGTCTGGCGAGCACCATCGACCGCTATTCAAGAGGTCACAGGCGTTCCTGGACTGACCTCCGACGTTAGTAGCGATTACAAATAAGTATTTCTACATTATTTTGTGAGAAATAGAAGACAATCGCGGGAACACAGAATCACACATTCCAAGTCTAAAACTCAGTGCTCCGTATTTCATCTCGACCCCAACCGGGTCTGGTAACTCATTCATTTAGACAAGAGGAGGCCGCCATGAAGCGATCAGGATCAGGCGCGCTCATTTTGGGTTTTTTTGCACCCTGAACGGGTTGTATGCGCAAAACCCCGCTTCCGTGCCCATAGCACCCGTGACGTCATCGGCATCACGTATTGTGACCCTGAACTTCAACGCTGCCGTACTTGGTACCGCCGAAGCTCAAAGAAGCCTGGGTGCGCTACAGAAAAAGTACTCGCCTCGCGAACAACAGTTGCAGAAATTGAACGACGACATCGAAGTTTTGAAGAAGACACTGAACGATAGCAGCACCAAACTGACCGAAGCAGAGAAAAATCAAAGACTCCAGGAACTCGGCTTAAAAGAAAAACAACTTCAGCGTGAAGCAGAAGACTTTAAGAATGACTCACAAACCGAATCCCAACAGGTGTTCCAGCAGATCGCTCAAAAGGTGTTCTCGTTTCTGCAAGAGTTTTCTCAGCAGCATGGGTACGCGGTTGTGCTGGAACGAGGAACTGATACGGCTCCGATAGTCTGGTACGCCGCCAGGGATGTAGATATAACTGATCAGATCATCAAAGGCTACGACGCGAAATCTAGTCTTGGCGCACCCAGCCTGCCAGATAAACCCACAGCGACTCGGCCGTCGCCTGGGATTTCGCCGAAACAGCCTTAGAAAAGAGTGGAAATTAGATCAGGCTACGACCATCGCCTCCAACAATATGAGCTAAATTTCCGGATGGTCGGATATGCGGACATTTCGACCCGGCTCCCCGAAACTTCTCTATTGCCGGTAAGAACGAAGCCGCAGGCGCCGCGGCCGCTGCGGTATTGGCCTCCGAGTAGTTTTTGGCCCGGGATAAGGTGTGTGTCACAGGGAGGTGTCTGTGACCCACTTACGCCAACGGATGCTGGAGGAACTCCAGCGCCGCAATTACTCCGATGCCACCATCCGCCACTATCTGCATTTTGTGGAGGAGTTCGCCCGCCACTTCGGTAAGTCACCGGACAAGCTTGGACTCGATCAGCTGCGCAGCTATCAGGCCTATCTGCTCAAGCAGCGCAAGCTGGCCCCCGGGACAGTGGAGAACCACGTGTCAGCGCTGCGGTTCTTCTTCGTGCGCACGCTGCACCGCCCCGAGTTTTGTGAGTTTATTCCCTTTCCGAGAGTGCAGCGGAGATTACCGCACATCCTGAGCAAGGAAGAAGTCGCGCGCCTGATCAACGCCAGCCGGAACCTTTTCCAGCGAACTCTGCTTATGGTTCTCTACGGCACCGGCATGCGGCGCGCCGAAGTCGCCCGTCTCAAGCTCAGCCACATCGACAGCCAGCGCATGATCATCCACGTGGTCGAAGGCAAGGGGGGCAAGGATCGCGACCTGCCTCTAAGCCCGGCGCTGCTGGAGACGCTGCGCGCCCACTGGCGCTGGCTCAAGCCGCGGACCTATCTGTTTCCCTCGCGAAGGTATCGCGACAGGGAACAACCTATCTCAGACAAGGTCGTATGGCTGGCCTGCAACGAGGCCGCCCAACGGGCCGGTATTCGCAAGCATGTAACGCCCCATCTGGTTCGACACAGTTGGGCCACGCATCTTCTCGAAGCCGGCACCGACCTGCGCACCATTCAGCTGCTGCTGGGACATGAAGATCTGGAGACCACGGCCAAGTATCTCCATCTCTCCCAGCGCCATCTGCAGCAAGTCGCCAACCCGCTCGAAGGGCTGACCCTCTCCAGCGTCGATCAGAGCCGCCGCTCTCATCATCGTCCGCTGCATCCATGACGCGACCGGCCATCGAAGTGGCCGACATCCTCCGTGCGCAAGGCAACCGGTTTCTGGAACGCTACCAGTCAAGCGTCAGCTACCAACAGCTGAAGGCGTTCCGAGCCATCGCGCGGTGCCGCACTGCTGCGCTCG
>Ga0206966_1084_pt1 | contig 29051 bp, 25 predicted proteins | sample Alteio_BWOrgHeat_23_FD_152970 | JGI IMG/M metagenome (GOLD analysis project Ga0206966, IMG submission 152970) | Enriched cells from forest soil in Barre Woods Harvard Forest LTER site, Petersham, Massachusetts, United States -... | ecosystem: Environmental > Terrestrial > Soil > Temperate forest >...
GGCCGTAAGTACAGGAATCCTGTCGTGTTGGGCTTTCAGGCCCGCAGCCAGCTTGAACAACGTTACGGCCAGGACGCCGAGGCCATGCTTTCGCAGCCCGCGACCAAGATGTTTTTCAAGACCACCGAGCCTCGCGCGGCTAAGTGGATCTCCGATGCCATCGGAGAAATTGAAGTGGAGCGGTTGAAGGAGTCACGCAGTATGGGGCTGCTAGGCAGCAGAAAATCTTATGCGATGGAGATTGCGACCAAGCCGCTGGTCATGGCTTCGGAAATCTCCGGTCTGGCGCCGTTGCACGGCTTCATCAAGCAGGAGAATAGTGTTGTGCCGGTTCACTTCCGGTTAGCAAAAAAACGCGGCAGACAGCCGGAGTTCATCGAACGCAAAATGCCGGAGGTTGCGCCCAGGCCGTCACCGCCGCAGCCGGCAGAGCTGCCCAAAACGCTGGCAGCGGCCCAGGCCACACTCCCACTCTTGGATACGCCCTCGGAAAAAACCACCGGCAACCCCAAAGAGCCGTTTGTATGGGACGAGTCTAAGGGGATTGAGTGAGGCGTCTAACGAGCAGAGCACAGTAACCAATGACCGCGAGAAGCTACCGGAAGCACTAGGGCATGATGTATCCCATGGGAGCGCACCATGTGTCGGCGATGAAGGCGGAGCCATTCATCACGCCGCAGCAGGAGATCGGGCCTGTTATAGAACACGGCTACGGCATTGGACACAGCCTCCAAGCCTACCTGCTCGGCGGCTGCCAGAAGCGACTCGAGGCGTGGACGAGGATCATCGGAGACTTTTGATAACAAGATAGCGACAAAGAAAGGGTGGTCAGACGGCTGATGTTTGCGCACGCGCCGATTCCGCCTATTTCCACAGAAGTGGATCCGGATACATCCCAACGTGGTGAAAGATGCCAATTTTCGAAAAAGTTTCTAGAATTAGTGTCCGATTCCGCGGTTTTCCACACCTCTATATAAGTAGAGGCACTTTTTCGGAGGAGTGCGAACGCCGGTCAATCCTCCACGGAAGAGGGTCATTCATGGACCAAGCGGGATCCCGATGCACCAGACAGCATGCAGTGGACACCTAAAGATCTGCAATCGCTTCGGCGGGTTGGGTCCATGTGTAGTGCCCGTTGTTATCGAAGCGAACCGACGTGAAACACTTCCACAAATCTATTCGCTCGTATTGCTATGCTAACGCTTCTTGAGAGATGTAAGAAATAGGGAAGAGATCAAACTTCGGTTCTGTTTGCTTCAAGGAATGAAACACTATGTTCCGGTTAATAGGCAGCAAGATTGCTCGAGGGTATGGGAGATACGCGGATAAACGTACCAACCCAAAGCTTCATATCAATGCCGTTTCCGCCTTGTCTGCGTGAATTCAATAGTGGGCCCAGGTGATCCTTTCGACATTCAGATCGGAGTCCGGGGAATAATGCGGGTGAGATTGCCGACGAGTAATCGGTCTCCTGGCATTGCCGGAGTGCATGAAGGATTTCAAGGAAAAGTTGACCGAGTTATCCTTTTTGAACAATTGAAGTCCAGGCTTGGTGAACGCGACCGGAGCATTCTTATGTGCTCCAGTCAGACGCGACCCCTGCAGAAATTGCGATGAGTCTAGGTATGAAATATGAAGCTGCCATAAAGGCCATCCAGCGCGTCCGGGCTCGAGTGGCGCTGTTGCTTGGAAGCCAGGCCGAAGACCTACGGATGAGAGAAAGGATTTCGCGGAAGAATGGACCTGATTAAAGATTTCTTTTTAGAAGCTTTCCCCAACCCGGAACGTGCGGACTGTCCGGCTGAAGAGGTCTTGCGATTTCTCGCAGAGGGTCGCCTTCCTCCGGGTCATTCAGCATTGCTTCACATTGCTTCCTGTTCCGAGTGTTTTCGGGAATATCGGAGCTTTTGTTTCGAATTACAGGATGCTCAAGACCGGGCGACTGCCAAATCCGCGACTGCCGATGCAAAGGCGGCAGTCGCGATGAATTGGAGCGGGCTTGCTTCGGCTATTGGGTCCAATAACGGAGGGGTCACAGGGATCGAGCACATCCTTGAATGGATCACGGTTTTTCGTCATCGGTATTCGCGGTAACTCCGAGAAGCGAAAAGCCGTTCAGTCAGAATGAGGGGAATTTTCATTGCTTCCCAATGGAACGATTCTCGAGTTAGGCTTTTACTAGCCGTTAGGCAGAAGGAGAATCCGATGAGAAAGCTCGTTTACTACATCGTCGTCATTGCGATTGCTGCCATCTCTAGTCCCGTATTTGCAAGTCAGGGAGGAGGTGCACCACATCCCCCAATTCACGCTCTTAGTCAGGGTGGAGGAGCGCCCCATCCAACCGGAGGCCCAGGACGCTAGGATTAGTTTTTCGCGAAGCATCTTTGCGTCGTGGGTTGATGTAGGAGAGAATATTGCCGCAGGGCGCAACGAATTTCTCCGTAATACAGAACGTGCTATGGGCACGAGCTTTGCCGCAAACGTTGCCCTACTGTTTGTTCTGGTGTTGAAAAAACGGATACAGGAATTCGCTGTCTTACCGTCTGGATCGCTTTTTTTGACAGCAGAGATGACGGCACTGTTCGTCATATCGCTGGGGATCGGCCCATTCTTATTCGGCATTTTACTGGTCTTGCGTCCTTGTTGATTTTCTCCTGCAGTTGGGCGTGGTCGTGGAAATGGCACGGATTTTGCTCCGACTGGGACATGGTTATCTGACGCCCAGGGGCGATTTCTGTTCACTGCGTTTCTGGGCATTATCGTTGCAGCAGGTACGGCGCTCCCGCTGCATCCAGACCACTCCTTGCTCGACGTATGGGAAATCCGCGGAAATATGTTCGCCGGCATCATCATTGAGTCATTTTCGGCCATGATGGGTGCCGCCAACGTGGGTAGGTGTTACCGCTGTAGGAGATGATCATCCCACGCCGCATCAGCTGGGGCCTAGAGCCCGTTGATATCGGCGCAGTCTGGGGGGCTTAAGGGCATCAGGCGAATGCGGCGCAATGCGTGAATCCTGATCGCTGTGGCCGCCTACGCGCACGCTGGAACTTCACGGAGAGCGTCATTGTTAAAGAGCTGATGCTGCAGGATGCTTTGCACCTGCAGCGCGCGACCTTGCCGGTGATCGTCAGAAGGGTATTTCGAATCGGCAACATGCGGGGGGGCTTTTACTTGCATGACTCTGTCGGGGCCTATCACCCAATAACGAAACGCCTGCTCGCACTCTACCGCACCAGCCACGCGGGACTCTACCCTCGTCTCGCCGAGGTCTTGGGCGATGGGCCTCCCACTTCGGACTGCCAAGGTCGGGAGTTAGTCTTTCGTGATTCATTCCATTCGCAATGCATCCATCGGTGGCCGTCTCGAAGCGTGAATAGCAGGTATGACGCTGGCGAGCAGACACACAATGAGGAGTACCAGACACGCCACACTTAGGATGCGTGGGTCGCTCGGGGTGTTGCGGATCAGATGGGCCAGCAGATGGTGAGCACCAACGCTGAGAAAAAGACCGATTAGAAACCCCGCTACTAGGGAGCGGCTTTGTGATTGCAGCACATTCCACAGAATATGATGTCGGTCGGCTCCTAACGCCATGCGAATGCCAAATTCGTTAACTCGCTGAGTGACAGTGTAATAAATGACACTGTAAAGACCTACGCTCGTGAGTATCAGGGCCAAAACGGAGAAGATGCTTGAAAGTACAGCAAGCAGATGACCTCGCGCCCACGCGGATTCCTGCTCGAGGCGGTTGGTTAGTGAAAACACAGGGTCGGAAACTTGCTGACCAGGATTCACATTAGCAATTTGCCGCCGCACATCCCTTTCGAGCGACATAGGGTCTCCCTGCGCGCGGACGAAGACCTGGATCCAGTCAATCATGTAAAGGGAGTATGGAAAATAGATTTCCGGCTTCACAGGATCCTGCAATCCACTGTTGCGCGCGTCGCCGACGACAGCGATAATCGGTGCCCATTCGTTGCTGCCAACTGCGGCCAACACGCCTGGAGGATGATTCACCAGGTCAGGAACTCGTACTGAATGACCGAGCACATCCTGGTTAGGAAAATAGCGCTTAACAAATGACTGGTTCACTAGCGCCAGCCGTTTCCCTCGCGCGGTGTCGGATTCATCCCAAAGCCGGCCTTGAAGAAGCGGGATACGAAGTAATTGAAAAAATTGGGAATCAACAAAATTGACATTGACGCTCTGTGAGGAGACTGAATTTTGCCCAAGTATCTCGACTGAAAAATCCCAGTCACTGACTGGTGGGCCCAATCACACCGAGCGACGCAGAAATCGCACCAGGGACCTGACCCACACGGTCGCGGAGCTGGCGCAGGTAGTTAGACCGGCTCTCGCGCGTCGTATAACTGCTGGGATCGACGGGAATCGGAAAGTCGGCAACGTGGTTGGGGTCATATCCCAGGTCTATCTGCTGTAAGAGGCGAAAACTGCTGATCGCGCTAGCCGCAGCCGTAAGCAAGACCATAGCGAATGCGATCTGCCCCGCAATCAGAATGCTGTACAGCCTCCGTCCCGGAATATCGGCCGTCGCGTTGCGGGAGCTGGCCTGCAGAAGGGGGCGAATATCAGGCTCGAGGACTTGGAGGGCGGGAAGGAGCCCTACAATGACGCCTGTGAGAATTGCAAGCACAACCGCAAAAACTAATGCCGGGAGCTGGACTGGGATCTCGAGACCGTGAGTAAAGAGTTGCCACGGAAGTAGAGGTACAACCAAAGTCGTCGTGCGGTAGGTTGCGATCACCCCAAGGACCGTACCTGCAAATCCGAGAACCAAGGATTCAGTCAACAGCTGCCTGATGACGCGTCCAGGGCTTGCACCCAGAGCAAGACGCACCGCGAACTCACGCTGTCGCGTCACCCCACGGGCGAGCAGCAGGATCGAAACATTGACACAGCCGATGACCAGCAACAGTATGACCGCAGCCAACAGGACATATAGCGCTTTGCCCAAGGACCGGCGGTAGCGATCGGCGGTGCTCATAAGCTGAATGTTCATTTGTTCGTAGCCTGAATGCGGGTGCTTGCGATTCATCTGCTCCAGTAATGGGTGGATCTCTGCCATGGCCTGCGTCTTGCTCACGCCTGGCTTAAGGCGCAACACGGTCATGAATGCCTGCCGAGAAGGGTCGGAAGTGTCGAGCGGCAGATAGAGATCCGAGTCCCACCAATTGAAGGCCCGGGGCATGACCCCAAGAATGGTGTAGCTGCGGTTGTCGAGGCGCAATGTTTGGCCAACAACCGCCGGGTTCCCATTGAACCGACGCCGCCAATATTGGTAGGTCAATACCGCTACCAGCTGCGGGGCTTGGCCTGAAGGAGCATCCGACGGCAAAAATGTCCTTCCCAGCATGGCCGGAACTCCGAAGAAGCGAAAGGCGTTCCCGGACAGGAGAACCACATCGGTATCCCGAGGGATATCGAATGTCCTGTCAGCCAGATAGCGCTCGTCCATCTCCACAACATCGTCGATGGAGCGGCTTTCCTTCAACTGGCGGATTTGCTCGCGATATATGGGCGGCGTGTATTCAGTTTCAGTTTTATCGCTAAGGTCGACAAAGCGCACCACGCGATCAGCTTCGCGATACGGCGTTGGCCGCAGTAAGACTTTATAAATGACGCTAAATAGCGTTATGCTGGCCGCGATCCCCAGCGCAAGTGAAAGAATAGCGACGACAGAAAATGTCGGTTGCTTCCACGCCTGCCGTAGCGCAAAGCGAATGTCCTGGAGGAGGATCGACACGGTGCCTCGGTTGAGGGGAAATCATACCGCACGACTCATATTTCTCAGTATAGAAGGCTGCGGTTTACGGTGCGTTCACGCCATAGTCGGATCGCTTGACGCTCATCGGAAACGCCGCCCCGGGGAGTGTTTGCGCGCAACGTGGTCCGAATCCTATGGGGAGGCCACGGATTTTGTCTTTCCTTTCTTCCGGAAGGACGCCGTGTCCCTCTGTCTCCAGCCATCTTCGTCGCCAATCATCTCCGGACCGGCATCAAGGTGGGAGTTCAGATCGCGCCGGAGCAGCGCTTCGGCTTCCACGATCTCCGGCACTCACTGTCGAACTGGATGGTGAACAAGGGGAACGTGGCTCCCAAAACGGTGCAGGGCATCCTCAGGCATTCCCGGATTCAGACAACGCTCGACCTGTACACGCATGAAGACCGCGACGAAACGCAAGCGGCACAGGGCGCCTATCTGAAGGCGATGGGAATGACGAGCAATCTCGTTCAGTAGCTGTGGAATGAATTGTGGAACGAAATTTTCATGGAAGTGAAGCGTAACTCGCAGATTCTAATGGTGGGCGCAGCAGGATTCGAACCTACGACTTCCACCGTGTGAAGGTGGCACTCTACCGCTGAGTTATGCGCCCTTAGGAGGAAAGGAAACAATCCCTAGATTAGCATCCTCGTCGCGGGCTGCCAAACACCCTTCGGATGCTCATCTATCTAGACACCCATGTCAAGCATCTGAGGCAAACAGATACAATCGCTTGACGGAAGAAATGAATTATCCCGAGCCAGTACCGCCCCCTGGTCGCCCCGCATCTGAGCGTGAATCCAGTGGATCGGGACAAAATAGCTTGAAAAGGGTGCCGATTCCCAGCCTGGAAGATACAGAGCTCATGGACACTGAGATCGGGGACTCCGATCCGCAACCTGTGCCTCAAAACGGGGTTGATAGGGATATGGCGTCCATTGCCCTAGATTCCGCGCTTTTGAAGGGAGTCCCGATCGAATCTGCGCAGGGCCGACCCGCGGGCGGTCAGACGATGGGCGGCCGCACAGTTGCCGACTGGGGCGCCATGAGCGACGCGGAGATTATGCTCCGCGTGCGCGAAGGAGATGACTCAGGCTTCGACCTTCTGATCCAGAAGTACCACAAGCCGATCATCCACTTCATGTTTCGCATGGTGCACAATCAGGCGGTGGCCGAAGAGTTGGCGCAGGAGGTCTTTCTGCGTGTGTATCGCTCCCGCCATACCTATCGCGCCGAGGCCCGGTTTAGTACCTGGCTGTATCGTATCGCGACGAATCTTGGTGTGAACCACGCGCGGGACACGAAACACGAGAGGGCCGCGCAGAATGTTTATCTCGACCAGCCCGATCCGGAGACGGGAACGACTCCAGACGTAGCGGACATGACAGCAACGGTCGAGCAGGAGCTGGTACGCGACGAACGGATGCGCGCCATCCGCCAGCATGTAATGGCTTTGCCCGAACGGCAGCGCACCGCCGTCCTGATGCACAAGTATCAGGGATTGGACTATAAGCAGATTGGCGAGGTACTCAAGCTGAGCGAGTCCGCAACCAAGTCGCTTCTCTTTCGTGCCTACCAGACGTTGCGTGAACGGCTGAAGGATTTTGTATAACAAGAACGATTTGCTGCACCAGGATTTTGCAGTACCAGGAAGGTAAAAATTATGATCTGCCGGATAACCAAAGCGAACCTTACGAACCTGCTCCTTGATCGGGAGCTGGCTCCGGCCGAGGTACGGAACCATGTGGAGCAGTGCGCCGAGTGCAAGCAGGAACTCGCGGCGCTAGAAGCTACCATGCAAGCGCTCGACTCCTGGGAAGCGCCTGAGCCATCGCCCTTCTTCAACGCGCGTATGGCTGCTCGCCTGCGCAGCGAGCGCGAGGCCCAGCCTGCGGGATTCTTTGAGCGGCTACGCGCCCGTCTGCTTTATAGCACGAACATGCACCTGCGTCCTGTAGCCGCCGGAGCGCTAGCGCTGCTCCTGCTTATCGGAGGCGGCACCTATGCTGGCTTTGTGAACATGGGCCAACCTGTAACTCCGTCCGCGGCGGTTCGCGATCTGCAGTCGCTCGACGAGAACTCGCAGGTCTTTCAGCAATTGAATACGCTCGATCAGCAGGACGACGACTCCAACAACGCTTCGCCGAACAGTCACCTGTGATTCTGCAGAAAGAGTAATTCCGCTGGCAAGATTTTGGACTTCATGCCGGCAGTTTGGGCTGGCATTTTCCTGGATGTAGTTTTTAGATGGAGTTCTTAGAGCCTGGGATTATTAGAGCTGGTTAGACGAGATATGACGATGTGCGCACGGCAAATAACGGCAAGCCGCCAAGGCGGGCTGAGCAGCCTAGGTCTGCCTGCGATCTTCGCGCTCGTGCTGGCAAGTTTCGCTCTGTGCTCCACGTCGTCCAGCTGGGCATTAGGCCCGCGTGGGAGCGGCTTTCACCCTATGAGTAAGCAGTATGGGAGCGGTGGCCACGGGACTCCACAATCTCATCCTGCACCTGCGCCTCAAACGCATCCATCCACGCCTCAAGCCCGTCCGTCACCCTCGCACTCGCAAGAGGCCGAACCGCCGCTGCGGCCCGCCGTGCACTCAGGCTCTTATTTGCCGTCGAACCCGAATGTACAGCCAGGCCGTCCGGGGCAGCAGCATCTTCCCGAGTGGCTCAACAACCATCAGAATCTGTCGCCGCAACAGCAGGAGGACGCGCTGCGCCGCGAGCCAGGTTTCCGCGGTCTGCCCACGGACCAGCAGCAGCGGCTCGTCAACCGGCTGCATTCTCTTGATGAGAAGACTCCCGAGCAACGCCAACGCATCCTGGCGCGCAACGAGAACTTCGAGCGGCTGCCCCCCGAACAAAGGCAAGAGGTTCGCGGAGCCTCGCAGGCGCTTGGCCAGATGTCGCCCGATCGGCAGCAACTCTGTCGCCGCGCTTTCCAGCAGCTGCGGCAACTCCCCCCACAGCAGCGCCAGCTGATGCTCAATTCCGGAAGCTATGCGTCGCAGTTCACTCCGCAGGAGCGCACGGTGCTCGGGAATCTGCTCTCCATCGAGCCGTATCAGGCACATCCGGGCGCCATTCCGCAGCCATATTTCGGACGATAAGACCCAGCGCGGCTGCCTTCACTGCTTCAGCATGTTCTTTGCGATAAACAGCACATTCGCCGGGCGTTCAGCGAGGCGGCGCATGAAGTACGGGTACCACTCCGCACCAAAAGGAACGTAGACGCGGACATTGAAGCCCTCCGCAACCAGTGCCCGCTGCAGGTCGCGGCGCACCCCATAGAGCATCTGGAACTCAAAGGATTTCGGATCGACGTGCCGCTCGCGAACACACTGCCTGGTTGCCTCCACCATCGCTTCATCATGTGTGGCGATACCGTGATAAAGACCACTCGTGAGAAGCGTATGCGTGAGTTTCACGAAGTTGGCGTCCACATCGGCTTTATCAGGGAACGCCACATTCGGCGGCTCTTTATATGCGCCCTTGCAGAGACGGATACGGATGCCGTCAGCGGTCAGACTGGCGATGTCCTTCTCGCTGCGCAAGAGGTAGGCCTGGATCACGATGCCGACATGGCCGCGATTGGCGGGAACATCGTGGATCGAGCGAACCAAGTCGATGGTCGCCTGAGTATATTCACTGCCTTCCATGTCCACGCGCACAAATGTATTTGCCGCGACCGCATGATCGACTAGACCGGAGACGATCTCGCGGGCGAGATCATGGCCGAGATCCATGCCCATTTGCGTGAGCTTGACGCTGATGTTGGCATTGAGTTGCCGGGTTTGAATCGCGTCCAGAAGACGGTGGTAAATGTCCGCCGATCGTCGCGCCTCTGCTGGGGTGTTCACATTTTCGCCTAAACTGTCGAGCGTTGAGGCGATTTCCTGCGTCTCCATAGAAGCAGCAGCTTTGAGGACATCCTCGATTTCCATTCCCGCCACAAAACGGGACGACATACGGCGGCCAAGAGACGAGCTCTCGGAGAAATGACGAAGAGTTTGGTTCTGTGACAAGGCAATAAAGGCGGAGCGCAAAATAGGCATGAGTAATGTGTAGGGGCGAACTGCTCATTTTCGCACATTCAAGGCCGGTAGACCGGGCGTCGATGAGCAGTCCAGGCCTTAGGCTTCGACAGCGAGGTATATCAGACGCCACGATTGAGAAAACTAAAATCCGCGGCTTCCGCATCATAAGGTGTTATCGATCGAATCCAAAACAGGACGATGTTTCGGGGAGCGTGACAATACACGCTTCCGCTGCACACAAATGTTGGTAAATGCTGGCAGTAGTTTTAACGAGGCACGGCGCGGACGTGCCTGATTCGGAGAACTTCAATGTTGGATCATTGCGCGAATCCCAAGTGCGCGAAACCGCTCCATTACCTGCGGGAGGGGCGTATTTTTGTCTTTGATTCTCGGCCACCAGTGTTAGACGGTAGGCCCAGACAAGCTCAACGGCTGGAACACTATTGGTTATGCGGCAGTTGCGCGGAGACCCTTGTTCTGGAAAAGACCAGAAACGGCGTTCGATTGGGAACCAAAGCCACTCCCATCCATTCAGTCGCACGTACAGGCGAAGCGAAGGCCTCGTAGTAGGGAAGACAAGAGCGCAGAGAGTTTGTCCTGCCGGCAAAGTCATCTTCGTGAAACACGATGATCCGACGGGTCAAAAAAACGCCCGTCCTTCGAAATCTGTCGGGGACGTGCAATTTCTTTCGAGCCGCGCACAAAATTCGCGCATCTACTATGCTCAAAAGGGGTTACCCTAGAGACTGGAGCTCAGCTGACCATGACAAAGGCAGAACTGGTTGAAGAAGTCACGCAGCTTGGCGACCTGACACGGCGCGACGGCGAAGTGATTGTGGATACAATCTTCGATGCCGTAATCGGAGCACTCAAGTCGGGCGACAAGATTGAAATTCGTGGGTTCGGAAGCTTCCGGATCCGGCAGCGCAAACCCCGTATCGGACGCAACCCCAAGACCGGGGCCAAAGTGGAGGTCCCAGCGAAACGTGTTCCTTACTTCAAGCCCAGCAAGGAGCTGCGCGACCTGGTAAATCCCCATGAGGCGGCAGGGGCGACGCACGTTGTTCCGCCGGCATAAGCAGCGGGTTGCTGTCATGTAGTTTCCACGTGTATCAGCACGATCGCCGTTCAGGAGCTTTGGGAACGAATCCCAATCACCGAGAGCATCCGGCCGGTGAAGCCGTGTTCCGCGCGGTAAGAAAAATAACGGTCGGTGCGGCAGCTGGTACAGTCGCCTACCACCGAGATCGCCTCGGCCTTCAACCCGGCGTCGAGCAACTGACGCCGGTTGGCTTCCACCAGATCGAGATGCAGACGGGGGCCAATGTTGCCGTGACCGGGGGCGCGCGCGGTCAGAAACAACAGCGGGTATTTTTCCTTTACCGGATCAGAATCATATACATCGCGAAAGAGCTCCGCGGCATAAGAAAATTGTGTTTCAAACTCGTCGCGGACCTCGTCTCCCACCGCGTAACAGCATTGGCCGATGCCAGGACCAATCGCCGCTACCAGATCTTCGGGTCTGCTGCCGAACTCAAACCGCATCCGTCCTATTCCATTCTCGACAATCCGTTTCAAAGTGCCGCGCCACCCCGCGTGGAATCCGGCCACGGCCCGCTGTTTGCAGTCGGCAATGAGAACAGGGATACAGTCCGCGGTCTGAATGGCGAGGAGGACGCCCGGCTCGTTGGTCATCATGCCATCACCCTTCGCACCGCCGCCCCTTAGCATCAATTCAGCAGTCGCATCCGCAGACGTTACTCGGCGAAGCAACAAAGAGTGGATCTGGCGCAGCGTTACCATGGAAAGAGGTGAGCTTTCGACAATTGCGGCCATGAAGAGGTCGCGATTCGCCGCAACAATATCCCTATCGTCGGATGCGGTGAAGCCAAGATTGAGCTCGCCCGCCCGTTGCGATGGGCGGTAGACCTTACTCTTGCCGCCAGTGCGCGTACTGAAGCCATGTAATAGCCAGCCGATTGGCGACAGGGAAGGGACCCGGATAATCTCAACACTGGTCTTCGCGACGCGTCCTCGTCGCCGCGGGGGCGCCGGAGCCTGTTTCGGATACCTGGCTGGCTGCTCAAACTCAACCTCCGCAATCTGGCGGCGGCGTTTGACCTCTGCAGAACTCGGCATGTCTCCATTCTAGAGCGAGCCCGGCAGTAATAAAGCATGGCGCCGTTGAACCGAGATTGACAAGGGAGGAGCAAATGGGCCCACTTTCCAGCGGGCCCGCTCAAGAGGCATTAGGGAGGGTAAACTACTCGGGATTTTCTGAAGAGGGTCTGCAAGTGCAGACGTAAAACACAGAGAGATGTACTACGAAGGTTGGTTCTTTACGCCTGAAGTTGCCTCTAAGGTTAACTCAATTTATGCAAGTCGCTGGCCAAAGCTTGTCACTCTTAGCACAAATGTTTGACCTTCTGAAAATCCCTGGGTAAGTTGCTGATCCCTGATGATTTTTTAGGATTATTCTGGCGACCTAATTTAGAGATTCGGACGGAAACTATACCCGAAGAACCTTTGAATAGTGGTATATATATACCACTATAGGGAACCAGAATGCTTATTTTGTACCGCATCTTCCACTGCGATCTGCTTGATCTTGTTCAGCAGAGCTTTATAGCTGACACGTAACCTCCGCGCGGCCTCGCGCCGATTCCAGCGAGTTGCAACAAGCATCTCCTGAATGGCCTGACGTTCCGCTTGCCAGGCTGCCTGCCGCCCGATATCCAGAAGAGACGGCTCAGAGCTCACGGGGAACTCGATAGCTGACCCGGCTGGCCGCTCTTTCTCGGTTGCCGGTGCCGAGCTTTCGACGGCGTGCAGCAAGAGCTCGCGCACGATCTGTGTCGAATCGCCGACGATCACGTACCGTTTGCACAGGTTTTCAAGCTCTCGGATATTACCCGGCCATGGATAGCGGATCAGCGCCTGCATCGTCTCGTTATCGAACGGGGCCACCGTTCGCTCGTAGACCCCCGAGTATTTCTCGGTGAAGTGGTGAATGAAGGCCGATATCTCGTTTCGCCGTTCGCGCAGGGGTGGTATGTGCACAGTCACGACGTTGATGCGATAGAACAGGTCCTCCCGGAAAAGCCCTTCTGAGACGCGCTGCTCCAGGAGTTTATTCGTCGCGCACAGCACGCGCACATCCGCAGCCGTATCGCGCTTGGCGCCGAGGCGGGCGAACTGGCCGTCCTGCAACACGTGCAGCAGCTTGGCCTGCAAGGCGGGGTGCATTTCGCCGATTTCATCAAGGAAGAGAGTTCCGCCGTCAGCCAGCTCAAATTTGCCGGGCTTGGAACGCTGCGCTCCTGTGAATGCGCCGGCTTCGTAGCCGAAGAGTTCGCTCTCGAGCAGATCGTTGGGGATGGCCGCGCAATTCACTTTCACGAATGGCTTGCCGCTGCGCTTGGAAAGGGAGAAGATCAGGCGCGCAGCAACTTCCTTACCCACTCCGCTCTCACCACGGATGAGGACCGTGGCGCTGGTCGTTGCGACCTTCTCGATGGTGTCGCGAATCTCCATCATCCGCGGAGAGGCGTTGAAAAGACCCGGCAGCCCGTGGGCGGCAACTGGGCCATCCCCGTGGACGGCAATGGGACCATCCATGACCGGACCAGTATTCCGCGCCTTCTCCACAAGGGTTACAGGCTCCGGACCATCGCCACTCCCATCCCGGCTGCCATCTCTGTTCAATGACCGAAACACAGCGGACAATCGGACCTGGATCTCCTGCTCATCCAGCGGCAGGGTTAGCAGGTCGACCGCTCCCAGTTTGGCCGTCTCAAATGCCAATTCGGCAAATGGAAGCGCCACGGCGACGATTGGGATCCCGCTAAATTCATGACGCAATGAGGCCAGCAGCTCGTTGCCGGCCTCGATTTCGAGCAGAATCAGCTCCGGCGTTTGCGAGCGAATCGTCTCGGAGATCTCGCTTCCGGGGCTCAATTCGACCACGTCGCCGCGTTCGCGCAAATATCCGCGGAGAGCACTGCGGGCTTTTCCATTTTGCACAGCCAGCAGTGCCCGAAATTGTTTTTGTTCGGGCATTCTTATTGTGGATGATTGTAGTCGGAAAATTCGGGAATTGCGCCCTATTTCCGTGAACAATTATGCGATTCGACCTCGCGCGGATTCTCGCCTACTTCAGGCTGAGCAGCGCAGCCCCATGCGCGGGCAGGCTGACCAGCAGCGAGGGCTGCGTTCCCACGTCTTCCCTCTGCCATAGATCGCGTACCCGATAGCTCTTTTTGTCAAGGCCGAGCTGACTCCAGGTCTCGGTGATAGTTGCCGGCACGTCCCGCAGATTGAAGACTGCGACCAGGTGAACGCCAGGTTCGATCGCTGTCCAGATAACGGTATCGGGCCCCTGAATGACCGGACGATTTCCAGTTGAGCGTTGATCGACCGCGATGACCTCGGGATTGGTCATCATCGTTTCAATCTGCTCATCCATGCGCGTGAGATTTGTGCCCAGGATGAGCGGCGAACGGGCAATGGACCATAACGTCATCAGCGTCCGCGTCTCGCCAAGGGTGAAGCGGCTTTGCCGGGCAGAACCCCATCCCGGCCGGGGGCCAAGATAGCCCACAGGCAGCATGTCGGCGTCGGGCCAGTGCCCGGGCTCGACGTGGGGCGACCACTTGCTGAGCACCACGAATTGGTTTTGCAGGCTCTGCGGAAAAGCTTCTTCGCCCGGCTTCTTCGACCATACGTCCCACATATCGTCGGAGATTCGCCACAGCTGTCCGTATTGGCGCACGTCCAGCGCTTGGTCCAGGGGAGTGGGACCTGGCGAGAGGCTAAGGACGATAGGGCGTCCCGACTTACTGAGCGCGGCGCTGACCATGTGGATCTCCGGCGCGTCGTAAGGTTGCGAGATGCAGTCAACCTTAAGGAAATCCACGCCCCAGCGCGCATAGAGCCTTGCCATCGTATCGTAGTAAGCCTGTCCGGCTTCGTTTACCTTCACGCCGTAGTTGTCCGGGTTCCAGCGGCACAGGTCTGTCTGGTCGGCGGCGTCGGCGGCGCGATACGTCGACCCGGCGATGGGCAGGTTCTTCTCAACGGCTTCTTTCGGGATACCGCGAATGATGTGAATGCCAAATTTGAGGCCAAGCGAATGAGCGTAGTCGGCGAGCGGCTTCAGCCCCTGATCGTTTGCGCTAGAAGGAAAGCGATTCGCGGCGGGGAGATAAAGCCCCTCGGGGGATAAGACATACCCTTCATTGGCATCTTTCTTGTCGGCGTTCTCCGGATGCGCGAGATACCATCCTTCGTCGACGACGACGTATTGCCATCCAGAAGGCTGTAAATGTTGATGAAGCCAGTTGACATTGGCTTTGAACTCGGCCTCGTTGATGGTGAGACCGTAAGAATCCCAGCTGTTCCAGCCCATCGGCGGAGTGGCAGCCAGCAGGGCCGTCTGCTGTTGGGCATTTCCTTTCGACAGAAATCCTGCGAGGACACAGACCAGGGCGAACCAGCGTTTCAAATCTTCCACCTTGTAAATGGGAACAGTCTACGCGAAGCCCATTTCAGACGCGCACTTCCCAACCCTTTTCGTATTCCCGCGCCCACATCTTCATCGCCTCGGCATCGTTCAGGATATGCCCGGTCTTCGTATCCAGTTTCAAGTCCCGCCTGACAAACCAGGCGATGTTGGAAAGCTGCAGGATCGTTACGCTAACATTTCCGACCGCGATCGGTGAGTGCAATGCCTCGCCGTTTCGGATGCCATTGATCAGGTTTGCGAAGTGCAAATCGGTCATAGAGTCGCGGCTCAGCAGATCGCTCGTTGAGTTTTCTTTCCCCGTCTTGAACTCATCGACCTTCTTTCCGTTCGCGTCGTATACCTCGTAGCCCTCGCGATCGAGCAGCACGGTTCCCGTCGTTCCGTGGATCGTTGATCCGCGGTCGCGGCCGTAGATCTTCATGCCCTGGCAGCTCCGGCCTTCCCAGGTAAGCGTTTTGTCGGGATAGTCAAAGCAGGTGACGAGCGTATCGTAAAATTCCCAGTCGTCCTTGTACTGATAGCGCCCCCCCGCTGACGTCACCCGATCCGGGTAATCGGCCTGAAGCGCCCATCGGCAAATATCAACCTCGTGAGTTCCGTTATTGAGGGCTTCACCGGTCCCGAATCTCCGCAGCCAGTGCCAGTTATAGGGATGGATGTTGTCCTTATAAGCGCTTCTGGGCGCCGGACCCTGCCAGAGATCCCAGTTGAGCCATTCGGGCACCGGCACTTCTTTTCCCGTCCCCATCGACTTGCGCGTGTTCACATACCAGGCCTTCGCAAAATATGCTCTGCCGATCAGCCCGTCGTGAATCTGTTGAATGATCTTGATCGTGTGCGGCGAAGAACGCTGCTGATCGCCCACCTGCACCAGCTTTCCGTATTTCTGCTGGGCCTGCACAAGAAGTTCGCCTTCGCGCGGATTGTGGCTGGATGGCTTCTCGACATACACGTGCTTGCCTGCCTGCAGGCCAAGCACCGCCATAGGAGCGTGCCAGTGGTCGGGGGTGGCAATGGTGATCACGTCGACATCTTTCGATTCGAGCACCTTCCGGAAGTCAGTGGCCGTCGCCGACGCATAGCCCAACTCTGTCTGCGCTTCAGCAGCGAACTTTGCCAATATTTTCGAATCCACATCGCACACATAGGCCACGCGCGCCGCTTTACTGTTGTTCTTCAGCGCCGAAAGATGCGCATAGCCGCGCCCATTCAGGCCCATAATCGCGAAGTTCAGACGGTCATTGGAGCCAAGAATCTGTGCGTAACTCTTGGCCGTTGATCTGATCGCCACTCCCGCCACCCCAACTGCAAGACCATCAAGAAATGCTCGTCGAGAAATCATCGTTACTCCTTCGCTCCCTGCCGCCCGAAGCGAGGAATCGTCCGGTCATGTCGGTGGAAGTATTGACTGGTTTTGTCGGTATCGGCAATGCGTCGAAATCAGGGTGGAACTGCACGGATTCCTTATACACGGGTTTTCGTTGTGGCTTCAAACCAATCTTTGGTCTCGCAGCTATGAGGTCCGCGTTCGCCTTCTGTGCAAAAAGAGGCGCGCTCGAACGCATGTACGTTTGTTGCTTCGGAAATGTCTCTCACTTTGGAGATCAAAATCGTTCCGATTTAGCTTATGTGCTAGTTCAAGTTCCTTGTTTGCTTCATCACCGTTGCCGATGCCTCCAGCATCTTCCCAAGATGGTAGTGTGGGTCGGCATCGTTCCGATCGAGTTTGATGGCAGTTCGATACTTGTTTGCAGCTTCCTCGACTCTGGGTATTGATCCGATAAGACGTTGCCCATGCCGTTGTGCGGGTCAGCATTTTTCGGGTCGAGTCGGATAGCGATTCGATACTCGGCTGTGGCCTCCTCGAGCTTGCCCTGATCTTCTAAACTCTTGCTTCCGAGTTGCTTGCTAAAGGTTATCGTTTCGCCGGATCGCCAATTTCCGTATCGACGTTGAGTTCAGCAAATGCCTTTTGCGCCTTGGCCGCATCGAACTTCCCGTCGCGAGCCAGCTTCGACAGCGTGGCCGCGACGATCGACTCGGCATTCACCTCGAAGTGCCGGCGCAGATGTTCGCGATTGTCGCTTCTGCCAAATCCATCCGTTCCCAGAGAGACCAGTCTGGACAGCAGCCAAGGCGCGAGCTGATCCGGCATCGATTTCATGTAGTCGCTGGCCGCAATGATCGGGCCTTTGCTTCCATTAAGTGCCTCGATGATGTAGGGGGTCTTCTCCGGCTCAGTCGGATGCAGCCGGTTCCAGCGCTGGATACCGAGGGCGTCGCGGCGCAGTTCGATATAGCTGGTCACGCTCCAGACATCAGACTGCACGCCGTACTTCTCCGCCAGAATCTCCTGCGCCCGAACCACTTCATTCAGGATCGGTCCGCTGCCGAAGAGTTGGGCCGTCGCCTTGCCCTTGAGCGCGGCTTTCAGTTTATAGATACCGCGCACAATGCCTTCCTGCGCGCCCTCAGGCATCGCAGGCATCGCATAGTCTTCGTTGTACATGGTGATGTAATAGAAGACCGGCTCGTTCTCCTGGTACATTCTGCGGATACCGTCCTGCAGAATCACAGCAAGCTCGTACACATACGCCGGATCATAGCTCAGGCAAGTTGGAACCGTGCTCGAGAGTACGTGGCTGTGGCCGTCCTGGTGCTGCAGGCCCTCGCCAAGCATCGTTGTGCGGCCGGCCGTTCCGCCCATCAGAAAGCCCTTGCCGCGCGAATCGGCGAAGGCCCAGATCATGTCACCCACGCGCTGGAAGCCAAACATCGAGTAGTACATGTAGAAGGGAATTGTCGGCACGCGGTAGTTCGAGTAAGCGGTGCCGGCGGCAGTAAACGAGGCCATCGATCCCGCTTCGGTAATACCCTCCTCGAGAATCTGCCCATCCTGCTCTTCGCGGTAGTAAAGCAGCATGTCCACATCGTGCGGCTTGTACTTCTGCCCCTCAGGCGCATAGATACCGACCTGGCGTATCGCGGATTCCAGACCGAACGTGCGGCCTTCATCCGGAACGATAGGCACAATCAGCTTGCCGATCTCAGGATCCTTGAGAAGATGGCGCAGGATGCTGACGAAGCCCATCGTCGTCGAAACCTCACGGCCCTTCGATCCGCTCGTCCACTCCGCGAAATAATCCAGCTTGGGAGCCTTGAAGTTGAGCTCTGGAACCTCGCGACGAGGCATATAACCGCCCAGCGACGCGCGGCGTTCCTGCATGTATACAATCTCGGGACTGTCCTGCGGCGGGCGATACGGCTTGCTCTCCTTGGCTAACTCTTCAGGAATGGGAATGTTGAATTGCTTGATGAAAGCCGTGAGGCCATCGTCAGTGAGCTTCTTTTCCTGGTGCGAAGCATTACGCGCCTGCGTGCTTCCCAGTCCATATCCCTTGACCGTTTTCGCCAGGATGACAGTCGGACCGCCTTTGTGCTCCGTTGCCCGCTTATAAGCGTTGTAAATCTTCGCGCGATCATGACCACCTCGATGGAGCGTCCATATCTCCTCGTCGGTCATGTCGCTCACCAGCGCAAGCAGCTCTGGATATTTCCCGAAGAATTCCTTGCGGATATATGCGCCGCCCTTTGCCTTGAAGGCCTGGTAGTCGCCGTCGACGCACTCTTCCATCCGCTTGAGCAATAGGCCTGTGTGATCGCGTTCGAAAAGGCGGTCCCAGTCCGAGCCCCAGATAACCTTGATCACGTTCCAGCCCGCGCCGCGGAAAACGCCTTCAAGCTCGTCGATGATGCGCTTGTTTCCGCGCACTGGCCCGTCGAGCCGCTGCAGATTGCAGTTCACCACAAAGACCAGGTTGTCGAGTTTTTCCCGGGAAGCCACGCCAATCGCGCCCAGCGAGTCCACTTCGTCGGTTTCGCCATCACCGACAAATGCCCAGATTTTGCGTGGAGTCTTCTCGATCAAGCTCCGGTTCTCCAGATACCGCATGAACCGTGCCTGATAAATCGCATTCAGTGGACCAATTCCCATCGAGACGGTGGGAAAACGCCAGAAATCCGGCATTAACCAGGGGTGCGGATAAGAAGACAGCCCCGGCTCTCCGCGCAGCTCGTGCCGAAAATTGAGAAGCCGCTGATCGTCGAAACGCCCCAGGAGATAAGCCCGTGCATAGATACCCGGCGACGCATGGCCCTGGAAATAAATGAAATCGCCCGGCTGATCCCCATGAGTTGCGTGGAAAAAGTGATTGAATCCCACTTCAAGTAGCGTGGCCAGCGACGAGTAAGTTGCAAGATGCCCGCCGATCCCCGGATCCTTCTTATTCTGGCCATGCACCATAGCCATTGCGTTCCACCGAATCAGGCTTTCCACGCGCCGCTCAAGCGAGCGATCGCCGGGATACGGCACTTCTTCATGTTTTGGAATGGTGTTCAGATAAGGTGTGGTTAGCTCACTGGCAGCCGTGATACCCGCCTCGCGGGCGCGCTTCCGCAGTGCCTCCAGTAACTCCGCACTCTGCTCCGGGCCTTCAGCGACGACGACGTCGTCGAACGCCTCAATCCATTCCTGAACCTCTCCCGCAAAATCTGCCTGGGCGGGAACTTCAACTTTGGTATTCATAGATTTCTAGACTCGCTAATTGCCTGTGAGCGCCTGCGGGCGCGTCTGGCGGGCAGTGATCTTTACTGCGACTCGAACATCCCAGTATACAGGCGGTAAAGAGGCGAAACGAGCAGGTTGGAGAGGTTCAGGAGGACGTTAATTCGACGCTGCAAGCCCACCTGTCGCAAATTCCGCCTTTGCAATCGTGACATGGGCGAACAGGTGGATGTAGGCGTACTGGAGCAGCATAATCGTCTTGCCGTCAGCAATCTCACCACTTTCGATAGCTTTCATTGCGTCTTCGATGGAGAGTTCAAGAACCTCGATATCTTCACCTTCGGCATGATTGCCTCCGCCAGGAGCGGACTTGCTGTGGTTGTCGTACCCGGCGAGAAAGAAATAGAGCTTCTCTGTGACAGAACCGGGACTCATGAACGCTTCCATTATCTTGCGGACATTCTCTACGCGGTAGCCGGTCTCTTCTTCTACTTCGGCCTTGATCCGGTCTTCTGGGCTGGCTCGGTCGAGAAGGCCGGCCGGGCTCTCGATCAGCAGACCCGGATGCCCGTTGACGAATGCTGGAAACCGAAACTGCCGGGTGAGAACCACCGTGCGCCGCTCCAGGTCATAAAGCAGAATCGTCGCGCCATTGCCGCGGTCGTAGGTCTCTCTGCTTTGCTGCTGCCAGCTTCCGTCGTTTCTCAGAAAATCAAAGGTGGTTTTCTTCAAAAGGTACCAATCATCAGAAAGTGTCTCTACCCTCTGAATCCGCACGCGTTCTTGCATTGAGGGCGCTTTTAAAGAACTGATCATGCTTAAAATCTAGCGTGCATTTTCGTGCAATGTCAAGTAATATCGTGAAAGAAGAATTATGCTGACAACGCATCGAAAGCAGCAAATTCTGTTACTGCTCAAGCGTAACGGACAGATCATCGCCAAACATGTAAGCCAGTCCATGGGCGTGTCGGAAGACACGATTCGTCGCGATCTAAGGGAGCTGGCTCAGGAAGGACTCCTCCAGCGCGTCCATGGCGGAGCTCTTCCTGCGTCGCCGGCAGTAGCGGACTTCGCCGGGCGAGAACAACTCACTCCGGAGGGAAAGGTCGCCATCGGTCGTGCCGCGGCTCAGATGATTCAACCTGGGCAGGTTGTGATTCTAGATGGTGGTACAACAGCGAGGCAGGTAGCCCGGCATATTCCTTTGGAGATGAAGGCCGCGGTAGTCACTCATAGTCCGACCATTGCGCTGGAGCTCGTCAACCATCCTGACATTGAGGTGATCCTCATCGGAGGGCGCTTGTTCAAGCATTCGGTTGTTGCCGTGGGAGCGGCTGCGATTGAAGCGATCGCGCAGGTTCATGCCGACACCTATTTCATGGGAGTCACCGGCGTCCACCCCAAGACGGGTTTGACCACCGGGGACTATGAAGAGGCTGCTGTAAAGCGCGCTCTGAGCCACGCAGCAGCGGAGACGATCGTGCTGGCATCCTCTGAAAAACTCAATGCCGCTTCGCGATATGCCGTTGTGTCCCTCGATGAGATCAGTGGCATTGTCACGGAGCGCACGGCGGACGCTGCTTTGACGCGACCCTATGAGAAACTGAAAATCACTGTCACCCGGGCATAGCAACTGCCCGAACCGGCCGTTTTATGCCTTGGCCGCTTCGTCCCTCGTTGCTGATTGCCCTTAGCTGATATACTCCTCTGTTTATGCGGGTATATGTGATCCTTCCTGCCGCTGGGCTTGGCACCCGGATGACGGCGGGCCACTCAACGTCATCTGCGCCCAAGCAGTTCCTCGAACTGGCCGGCGTCCCCATCCTCATCCACACCCTGCGCGCCTTCGCAGAAGTGCCGCAGGTTGCCGCCATGTATGTGGCCGTGCGCGCGAGCGAAATGGATCGTCTTACTGCACAGGTCCGCGACTACGGATTTGCAGGGAAGGTACGCGTCGTGGAAGGTGGCGACAATCGCCAGGAGAGCGTGGCCCACGCGCTCACTGCCATCGAGTGCGATCCCGACGACGTCATTCTGGTTCACGACGCTGTCCGTCCCCTCATCGATGCAGCCACCATCGAGCGGACCATCCGCGCAGTCGAAAAGCACGATGCCGCGATCGTCGGCCTTCCTGCCGTGGACACCATCAAGCAGGTTGAGCGCACTGCCGACGGAGCCATCATCACCTCCACCATTCCCCGCGAATACATCGTGCAGGCGCAGACTCCCCAGGGTTTCCGCTGCCATCTTCTCAAGCGCGCCTTTGCCGAAGCCGCAGCCGACGAATTTGTCGGCACCGATGAAGCCAGCCTGGTAGAGCGCGCCGGAGCGCAGGTTGCCGTCGTGCCGGGCTCTCCCGCGAATTTCAAGATCACGCAACCGGGCGACCTGGAATTGGCCGAGTTCTATTTGCAGCGCCAGCCTGCGCATCGCTGATTTCGTGCGTCGTTGATCTGAATAAATCGATCTGAAAATCGCGAAGTCAACACACGACACAGCGCGGTCATCACGATAAGCTGAGGCAGACAGAAAGACCATGAACATCAGAATTGGATATGGCTGGGATTCACACGCGTTCAAGCCGGGCGTGCCGCTCAAGATCGGCGGCCTGTACATTGACCATCCCGAGGGGTTAGCTGGCCACTCCGATGGCGACGTGTTGCTGCACGCTATCACCGACGCGCTGCTGGGCGCCGTCTCGGCGGGAGACATCGGCAGCTTCTTCCCGCCCGGTGATCCACGCTGGAAGGATGCCGACTCCTCCATCTTTCTCAACCTGGCCCTGGAGGAAATTCAGAACGCCGGTTATCGCATCCTGAACATCGACACCACCCTCGTTTTGTCCGCGCCCAAGATCGGCCCCATTTCCGCCGACCTTCGCGAGCGTGTCGCCGATCTATTGAACGTCAGCCCATCGGATGTAGGAATCAAGGCCAAGACTCCCGAAGGCCTGAACGCTGATCACGTCGCCCAGGCACACGCCGTTGTCCTGCTCGAAAAGGTCGAGGATCCGGAAGAACTGCGCAGCATGAGCGCCGTCGTGGAGAGCCAGAAGCAGCTCGAAGACGTAGTAAAGGATCTCGTCAGCCAGGTTCATGGTGTAGGGCCACGGCGCATTCGTAAACCTGTCTTCGATACGGAAGACATCACCTGATTCAGGGCTCAGCAGGGCACCGGGTGCCCCACGTCCGGATTTTCGGACGTGGGTTTTGAACACATTTCAGGAGCATCATGACACCTAAGATCGTAGTGTCTCTCTTGTTTGCCGGAGCGTGCCTTTCCGGCTGTTCTCTTGCCCAATCCGCCGCTGACTGGCAGACGCCCACCGAAAAATCCGGATACCGCACCACGCCGGATTATGCCGAGACAATGGCTTTCATCAACCAGGTAGCCTCCGCCGCTCCTGGCCAGGTGAAGGTCGAGCCCTTCGGGGCAACCGGCGAGGGCAGGGAACTCGACATCGTCATCCTCTCCAAGGATGGTGTCTTCGACCCGGCGGCGATTCACGCCTCGCATCGCCCCATCGTGCTTGTCCAGAATTCCATCCACGCCGGCGAGATGGATGGCAAGGACTCCTGTCTCGCCCTGCTGCGCGACATGGTCATTTCAAAAACGCAGGCAGCGCTGCTCGACAACACTGTCCTCGTTTTCATCCCCATGTATAACGCCGATGGACACGAGCGCCGGTCGCCGTACAACCGTATCAATCAAAATGGCCCTGAAGTGATGGGCTGGCGCGCCAACGGAACCAACCTCAATCTGAATCGCGACTACCTCAAGGCCGACACTCCCGAAACGCGCGCCTTCATGAAGATGTTTCACCAGTGGCTGCCCGACTTCTTCGTCGATAACCACGTGACCGATGGCGCCGATTTCCAGTACGACGTGACATTCACGATCGATGACGGCCCCAACGTCTACGGTCCTACCGCCCATTGGGTCGACGATGTCGTCACTCCCACTCTGGTCAAACAAGTCAACGCCGTACCCGGCCATCTGGCTTCACCCACCTACATCACGCTCAACGACGACACCGACCCCGCGAAGGGCCTGGGCTTCAACGACGATCCCCCGCGCTTCTCTACCGGCTACATGATTCTTGAGAACCGCCCGGGGATGCTCGTCGAGCTGCACATGCTCAAGGACTACAAAACGCGCGTCACCGGCAACTACGAGCTTCTCCGTGCGCTGCTGGAGATCGTAAATCGCGATGCCGCAAAACTGATCAAACTGAACGCCGACGCCGATGCCGAAGCAGCGCGCCTCGGAGCGCATCCTTTAGGCAACCAGCAGTTTCCACTTCGGGTTGGGTGGGGTGGAGAGACGACGCCATTTCTCTTTCGCGGGTATCACTTCACGCGCCAGCTGAGCGAAGTCTCCGGCGCCATGTGGATCAAGTACTCCCACGAGCCGTGGGACGTTTCCCTACCGCTCGAGACGGGCTTCAAAGTGACAGCATCGACCGTTCCCCCGGCGGCTTACATCATCCCGCGACAATGGATCCACGTCATCGATGTGCTCGCCGCACATCAAGTTGAGATGCGGCATACCTCCGCGCCGTGGACCGGCGAGGTCGAGACCTACCGTTGCAATGGCATGCAGTGGAACCGCGCGCCCTTCGAAGGCCGCCATCCGATCTTTCCCGGCGAGGGAGCCAACGAGCCCGGCAGTTTCGGCCACTGCGAGCTTGTCACCAATACGGTTACATATCCGGCCGGGTCTGCGGTCGTCCAGCTCAACCAGCGGCTATCGAAGGTCGCCTTGCAGTGGCTTGAGCCTGAAGGGCCGGACTCGGCGATGGCTTGGGGCTTCTTCGATACCATCTTCGAACAGAAGGAATATGGCGAGGCGTATGTCGTCGAAAAGCTTGCCCGCGATATGATGGCAAAAGATCCGAAGCTCAGGGAAGAATTCGAACGCAAGATCGGTAACGATCCCAAATTCGCCGCCAATCCCTACGCGCGACTGTCGTTCTTCTACGATCACTCTCCCTGGTACGCAGCAAACCGGATTGGAGAGTATCCTGTGGGCCGGTTAACGAAGCTCGACGGATTGCCGTTGGGGAAGTAGGGGGATCACGACAACAAGATAGTTTTACTGACACAAATGCAAGTAGCTTCGATCAGCGTGATCGAAAAGATGCCTCCCGGAAAATACACGGATGCGGAGGGCATCAAGCGAGTGATCACGAAATACGATTCTGTGGTCTTAACGGCACCCGAGAAGGGCACCGTTCAGTATTACTGGAGTGGCAAGGACTTCCAAAAGATCGTTACATCGGAGTAGCTCTTATGGAATCGTTGCCATTGTTGTCCAATGCTGCTTGACTCCCCGACCCATCCCTACCTAGCATCGAAAGTTGATCCCATCCAACGAAATGTCACCGGAAAGCACCCCACGCGTCCGCTTCGCGCCTTCTCCCACCGGCTATCTCCACGTCGGAGGAGCCCGCACCGCCCTCTTCAACTGGCTCTTTGCTCGTCACTTCAGGGGAACCTTCATCCTTCGCATCGAAGACACCGATTTCGAGCGCTCTTCCGAAGAGATGGTCGAGGGCATCCTCGAAGGGATGCGCTGGCTCGGCCTCAATTGGGACGAAGGCCCGTTCTTCCAGTCCCAGCGGCTCGAGCTCTATCGGGAGACCGCCGAAAAGCTTCTCGCCAGCGGACACACCTATCCTTGCTTCTGCACCAAGTCTGAACTCGAGCAGCGCCGCGCCGCAGCAACCGCTGCTGGACGCTTCCCGATGTATGACCGCCGCTGCCGGGCCATCGACCCGGTTATTGCTGCACAGCGCAAAGTCGCCGGAGAAGCATCCGCCATGCGCTTCGCCGTACCCGACGGAGGATCGACAGGCTTCGACGACGCCGTCTTCGGCCGCGTCGAATTCGCCAACGCCGAGATCGAAGACTTCGTGATCCTGCGCTCCGACGGCATCCCCACCTACCACCTCAGCGTTGTGGCCGACGACATCGACATGCGCCTCACGCATATCATCCGCGGAGCCGACCACATCTCGAACACGCCCAAGCAGGTGCTGCAATACCAAGCCCTCCGAGTGGCCCTGCCCACCTTCGCGCACGTCCCCCTCATCCTCGGCCCCGATAAGACTCGCCTCTCCAAGCGTCACGGAGCGACCTCCGTCATCGCCTACAAGGAAATGGGCATCGTCCCTGAAGCCTTCCGCAACTTTCTCGCGCTCTTGGGATGGACGCCCGGCTCCGCGCACAAAGATCGCGAGATCTTCAGCTCTGATGACCTCATTCAGCTCTTTTCGCTCGACGGTATCTCGAAGTCAAATGCCGTCTTCGACAACGACAAGCTCGCCTGGTTCAACACCGAGTACATCCGCGCCTATGACTCGGAAAAGCTGCTGCCGCTGATCGAAGAAGAATGGGCAAAGGCAGGATTCACGCCGAACCGATCGCGCGAAGAGATCCTCGCTGCCATCGATCTTCTCAAGCCGCGCGCACGTAATCCCAAGGACTTCGCAACCGGCTTCCGCGCGTACTTCAGCGATACCTTCGACTACGATCCCGCCGCCGTTGCCAAGTTTCTAAGTGACGGAGCAGTCCGCGCTTTCCTTGTTCAGCTGTCGCAGCACTACGCCGCCGAGTCTCAGTTCACCGAAGCCTCGACGGAGGCCGTCCTCCGCGCCATGGCGGACGAGAACCGCATCAAGGCCGGCCCGCTCATCAACGGATCCCGCGTCGCCCTCACTGGCCAGGCCGTTGCCCCCAGCCTTTTTGCCGTTATGGCCTTGTTGGGAAAGGACCGTGTAGTCCAACGCCTCGGCGCCGCGGAAAGCATCAAGGCCACTGTCTGAACACGCTCAGTTCTCGGCGTCTTTTGGATTCCTGCCGCGTTTCCGTTTCTCCACCGCCTGGCGAAGCAGATACTCGATCTGCCCATTCACGCTGCGCAACTCGTCCTGTGCCCAGGCTTCCAGTTCAGCCCAGAGCACGGGATCGATCCTCAGAAGAAATGGTTTGCGCTCTGCCATCCTTCGCCCTAGTGGTACAGCGTGCCTGTGTTGACGACAGGATGAACCTCAGATTCGCTGCACAGCACCACCATCAGATTGCTGACCATTGCGGCGCGTCTTTCGTCGTCCAGCTGCACCACATCTTTCTCGGCCAGATCCTTCAGGGCCATCTCCACCATGCTGACCGCGCCGTGTACGATCTTCTGCCGGGCGGCGATCACCATTTCCGCCTGCTGGCTGCGAAGCATGACCTGGGCGATTTCGGGCGCATAGGCCAGGTGGGTAAGCCGAGCCTCGTCGACAACCACGCCCGCTTTAGCCAGCCGCTCCTGTAGCTCCCCGCGCAGCGCTCCGGAAACGTCGTCCACATTTGCACGCAGCGTTATCTCGCTAGCGTCGCCGTCGTATGCGTAGAGGCTCGCCAGGTGGCGCAGGGCCGATTCGCTCTGCGTGGGTACATAGTTCTCGTAATCGTCGACGTCGAACATCGCCTGAGCTGTGTCCTGCACACGCCACACCACCACCGCTGCAATTTCGATCGGATTGCCGCGCTTGTCGTTCACCTTGAGCGTGTCACCGTTGAGGGTGCGCGCCCGCAGAGAAATCTTGTTTCTTCCCGGCCTTCCCCCCGCGCCTGTCTTACGCAAGCGTATCTGGCTTTGCGCGGCTGCCAGCCCAAACTGCGAAGGTCCATTCGTGTAGAACGGATTTCCCCAATGAAAACCGCTGGCTCGCACGGTCCCCTTGTAGGAGCCGAAGAGAACCAGTACGCGCGCTTCGTTGGGCTGCAGCGTGAAAAATCCCTTCACAGCGATAATGAGCGCGACCATTACCAGAGCGCCGCAAATCCCTCCCCCTATCACCTGATTTTCTGCTGAGAAAACCAGCAGAGCACCATCGGCCAGCAGCAACACAATCCAAATCACGAGCATCGCCGCGCCGTTCAAAACCTTTACCACCCGTTCCTGATTGACAGCTTGATTCGCTGACATAACACTTTCCTCCCGCACCGGACATAGATGCTAGCAAAGTGATATCATATTGCTATCTAAAAAGCGAGGGGATCGACAGCCCTGCCTCAAGGCCGAAACTTGACCGCTCCGCGGTCGAGAAACGAAATCGAGCAGTATGTCCTGATTTTTCTTGCGGTTGTATCCTTCGCAAACTTGAATGGTTGCGGTGTCAGTGCGCCACCACATTCACCGCCACCGGAATCTTCCGCGGTGGAAAGCAGGAGGTCGCATCGCAGGCCTGGTAGCGAAGCTGTCCTTCGATCAGGTGATCGCCGGCTTTCGCCTTCACATGTGCGCGCACAACAAACTCTCCTGTGTAGACGCTCAGCTTTTCATTCGGGCTTATAGCCAGCGAGAAATCCGTTCCCGCAGGAAAATCAACCGGTCCAACCGTCACTCCCGGCGGTTCTACAACCAGCAGTTGCGTGGGAATAAAACTCTTCTCGTGCGGAGCGTGCGAATTGATGTGCAGCCCCGGATTCACGCGAAAATGCAAATCCACGATGCTGTCGTGATTTGCGTCTACGGAAACCTGCTCCGGATAGAGAAACTTCACGAACTGCTTCGCGTCCTGAGCGTCGTTCGACTCCCAGGGCAGTTTCTGCGCGGTCCCGAGGCTAACCGCGAATGCCAGAACAGCCCACCCGATTCTCCGCGTCATGCTCTAGGACTGGCCCTTTTGCGCCTGCTCCCCGTTACCGAGAGCCTTCTTGATATTTGCCTCGATTTCGTCGCGGTCCGCCAGTCCGATGGTCGCTGCCACCACCTTGCCGCTCCGATCCACATAGAACGTCGTGGGCAGCGCGTCGACCCCGCCGTAAGGTTCTGCCACCTTCTGATCATCGATCAGCACCGGATAGTTGATGCCTAACTTCTTCGCCGAATCAGCGATCTCCTGCTTCTCCTTGAGCAGCGCCGCTTTGTCGTCCAGATCCAGGTCGTCCTCTGAGACGCCGAGGATCTCCAACCCCTGGCTTGCATACTGATCGTGGAGTTTTTTAAGCCACGGAATCTCTATTTTGCATGGCGCGCACCATGTCGCCCAGAAATCGACAACGACCGCCTTCCCTTTGTAATCCGAAAGAGAAACCTTCTTGCCTGTCGTGTCTCTTAGCGTGAAGGCGGGCGCCTGCTTGTCCGCCAG
>Ga0206966_1085_pt1 | contig 28974 bp, 31 predicted proteins | sample Alteio_BWOrgHeat_23_FD_152970 | JGI IMG/M metagenome (GOLD analysis project Ga0206966, IMG submission 152970) | Enriched cells from forest soil in Barre Woods Harvard Forest LTER site, Petersham, Massachusetts, United States -... | ecosystem: Environmental > Terrestrial > Soil > Temperate forest >...
CACTCCTGCTCCCGCTCCGACCCAGCCGGAAACTGTCCCAGCATCGTCATTACCCATGACGCAAGCGAAACCTGCTGTGGCCGAGCCGTCGCAGCCTGTTGCCGCCAGTGCCCATACTTCTGAGCCAGCGCCTGAGGTCACACGAGGAACAACCAACCAGGGTGCTATCGCCGCTAAGAAATCAGCTTCTCTAACTGCACCCAACACCGTAGTTCGAAATCCGGCGGTTGCAGAGGTTCCCGCGCCTCTCGTAATTAAGAAACCGAGTACCCTAGCCACGCCGCCTTCCCTACCCCAGGAGCCTGCACAAGCGCCCTCACTTGGAGTCCTGGGTACATCCAACACGAGCGACCAAGACATCTCCAGCATCGTGACTGTGCCCGCATCAACCCTGCCGATGCCGGCGCAACCGCAGACACTGAAAGTATCGCAAGGAGTCTCGCAGGGGCTGCTGGTCAAGCGAGTTCAGCCGGTCTATCCGCAAGTGGCCCGCCAGATGCACTTACAAGGGGCGGTCGAGTTGATGGCCAAAATCAGCAAAACCGGGGACATCACCGAAGTCAAGCTACTGAACGGTGATTCGGTGCTGTCGCATGCCGCGGTTGACGCGGTGAAACAGTGGAAATATAAGCCGTATTACCTGGATAGCCAGCCCGTCGAGATCCAGACCCAGATCACTGTAAACTTCAAACTGCCTTAGCCATTCGGTTTCACAGACATCATGCGGCGCCGGGATTCAATCCTGGCGCGTTTTTCTTATACCCGTATTCACAAATCGAGTCGCTGAAACCCACTGGTTCCCCACGTTATAATCAAGAGATGCTCACCTGCCGAAATTCACTTCTGCGAGTGCCGGGAAAATAGATCCTAAGTGCGGTCCTGCTGATAGCTGAGAGCCGACGCTATTAGCCAGGAGCCAAAAGCTTCCCCATGGACTTCAAACTAGTCAGTGACTACAAACCGAAGGGCGATCAGGCCAAGGCAATCGAATCTCTAACCAGGGGTCTGTTCGACCGCGAGCAGCACCAGGTTCTTTTGGGCGTAACTGGCTCGGGCAAAACCTACACAGCGGCCAAAGTCATCGAGCAACTGAACCGGACATCCATCGTCATGGCGCACAACAAGACTCTGGCCGCGCAGCTCTATCACGAATTCAAGAATTTTTTCCCGCACAATGCGGTCGAATACTTCGTCTCCTACTATGATTTTTATCAACCAGAAGCGTATGTTCCGGCGGCTGATCTTTACATTGAGAAAGAGGCGACCATCAACGACGAACTCGATAAACTGCGCCTTTCCGCTACGCGGTCGCTTTTTGAGCGGCGTGATTGCCTGATCGTCGCCTCGGTGAGTTGCATCTACGGCCTGGGCTCTCCGGAAGCATATTACGGCATGATGCTTTTTCTGGAGAAGGGCCAAAAGATCAAGCGCGAGGACATTACCCGCAAGTTGGTCGAAATCCTTTATGAGCGTACCGATGGCGATTTCCGCCGTGGCACTTTCCGCGTCCGTGGCGACGTGATCGAGATCTTCCCCACCTATGACGACATGGCCTATCGCGTTGAATTGTGGGGGGATGAGGTCGAGGCGCTCTCGCAGATTGATCCGTTATTCGGCACAGTCAAGCAGAAATACATGCGCCTGCCGATTTATCCGAAGACGCATTATGTGATGAAGCCCGAGACCCGCAACAAGGCCGTGGATTCGATCAAGGAAGAGTTGAAGTGGTGGGAAGCGGAACTCGAGAAACAGGGGCGGGTGGTTGAAGCGCAGCGGGTTCATCAGCGGGTAATGTTTGATCTTGAAATGATCAAGTCCATGGGCTACTGCCATGGCATCGAGAATTATTCGCGGCACTTTACCGGACGCCTTCCGGGCGAGCCGCCGCCGACTCTGCTGGATTACTTCCCTCGCGATTACCTGATGTTCATCGATGAATCGCATCAGACGGTGCCGCAGTTGCACGGCATGTATCACGGCGATCGCTCGCGCAAGGAGACGCTGGTCGAGTATGGCTTCCGTCTGCCTTCGGCGTTGGACAATCGTCCGCTTACTTTCGAGGAGTTTGAGCATCGCATGGGCCAGATGATCTATGTCTCGGCGACGCCGGGTCCATACGAGTTGACAAAGTCGGCGGGAGTGGTGATTGAGCAAATCATCCGGCCCACCGGACTGGTGGATCCTCCCGTCGAAGTGCGTCCGGTCAAGGGACAGATTGACGATCTGCTGCACGAAATCCGCGAACGGACCAGCCGCAGCGAGCGCGTGCTTGTGACCACGCTGACCAAGCGAATGGCCGAAGACCTGGCCGAGTATTACAGCGAAGTCGGCGTGAAGTGCCGCTACATGCACTCCGAGATCGAGACCCTGGAGCGGGTGAAGATCCTGCGCGACCTCCGCAAAGGCGAGTTCGACGTGCTGATCGGCATCAACCTGCTGCGCGAAGGACTCGACCTGCCCGAAGTTTCTCTGGTGGCGATTCTCGACGCCGACAAAGAAGGATTTCTGCGCTCGAGCGGCGCGCTCATCCAGACCATGGGCCGCTGCGCCCGCAATTTGAATGGGCGGGCCATCCTTTACGCCGACCGCATGACCGACTCGATGAAGAAGGCCATGGGCGAGACGGACCGCCGTCGCGCCATCCAGGAAGCTTACAACGAGGCCAACGGGATCACGCCCGAGTCCATCGTGCGCCCGCTGGAGATGTCGCTGGCCCGCATCATCGAGGCCGATTACACCGACCTGACCGGCGGCGAAACCGAGGGCATCCCCGAATTCAAGTCGCAAGAAGACCTCGATGTCTACATTGGCAAATTGGAAAGCGACATGCGCGAAGCCGCCAAACGATTCGAATTCGAGAAAGCGGCGAAGCTGAGGGACACGATCAAAGAACTAAGAACCAAAGAGTTTCTCTTCGCGTAAAGCGGGTGACAATTCTGTGGGTGCCCAGGTCTCGCGCAAACCTTCCGCTGACCCCGCTTCCCTTTTCTTCTTGACACTACCTTTCTCACGCGCGATAATCTATATCAATATATATTATCTGTAAGATAATCATGATCTTTGACAATCTGAACCACTCGCATCATTCGCCAGATCATCGTGCAATTCGTTTTTAACCCTGGCGTCACTTCAAGAACTCTGAAGGCATTGGACACGCCAAATAACTCCAATGCAATCTATATTTTGCGCGTAACTCCTTTTAATCCATAGATCTAGCGGCCATCTCGACAGCCTGCCCTAGCGTTATCAATATTTTACAGGGACTCGCGATTTTTTTGAGCGACACATCTTTTGCGATACATCATGGTCGGCAGGTGGCTTAGACATGGTCAGCTTCCCCATCCCTCCAGCAAGGTGGCATCTTGTAATGTGGCTGTAGGGATCAAAAGCAAGACTCTGAGTATAATGCGTGCGCAAGACGTCAAGAAATTTTTGGGGAGGCTTCCTTTGCGACGCGCATTGTTTCCGCTTTGTCTTTTGCTCACTTTCGTGCTTGCCGGCTGCGGAGGCTCGAGCAACTCTACCATCAATCAAGGGACTTCCCTGTCCGTGCAACCTACTGCTGCAACCTTAAGGGTTGGCGATGTGCTGCAACTTCAGGCCGTCGCTTTCTCCATTCAGACCAACCAAACTACAACGCCGAAGGGTTCGTGGTCTTCGTCCGACGCGAAAGTTGTCACCGTAAACTCCGATGGGCTGTTATTAAGCACCGGCGAGGGAGGTGCCACTGTCACTTTCGCCAGCTCCGCCGGTCAATCGGTTGACGTCGCAGTCGCGGTCACTCCCAGAGTGTCTTCTCTGACCATCAACCCAATCAATACGATCATTAACTCCGGCAGTTCGTTTCAGTTTGCGGCGGCTGGAGTTATCGACGGCAAAGAGCAGGATGTGACCAACTTAGCCGCTTGGAGTCTTGACAATTCTCTTGGGGGAACCGCCTCAATAGGCAGCGGCCTGCTTCTTACCGGTAAAGGTGCGATAACGACGCGGACCACCATCCAGGTCACTGTCTCATATGGGGGCTTCAAGGCAGCGGCAGTCGTGTTCGTCAATCCTTGATTTGGATTATCTGATATTTGTTTTCGCGGTAGCAAAGGCTAAACAGAATCGCCACGACTAGCAGTACAATGGGCGTAAAGATGCTAGCTTCGGGGCCGACGCTTCCGCCCGTGAGCCACACTGGCCCATGGAAATTGGAATGCAACAGATTGTGGTAGGTGCTTTGCCCGCTGTCGGAGACGCCATAGAAAAAGGTCTCACCCCAGTCCCACCCGACATGGAATCCGACTGCCCACCACAAATTGCCGGTGCGACGGAGGAAAAGGGACAACAGCAAGCCAAACAAGACCACCGCCGCCAAACCGAGTTTCGTCTCTCCTGGATTACCCGCATGGGCCAAAGCGAAAAGTCCTGAAAGCAATAATGCGGACGGCCAAAATCCTATGCCCGTGGTCAGGGTGAACTGCAGGTAGCCGCGAAAGAAGAACTCCTCCGCCAGTCCCACCAGCACAAAGGCAATACTCCAGGCCACAAAGGCGGTAAGGATGGTGGTCCCGTGGATGTTGAGCCCGTCGATCTGGAAGCCGTGCAACGCGAAGATTCCCAACAGGCAGCCGCAGATCGCCAGGAAGCCGACTACGACTCCGATGCGAAAATTCTTTCCAAACGCAAATCTTGCCGGGAGGCCGTACTGGACGTAGCGGCGGTGTTCGATCCTTGCCATAATGAGCGCGGCGATGGAGGTGAAAAGAAAAAGTGATCCATGGGAGAAGTACACCAGAACGGGCGTAATCGTCCCGACCGGAGCCAGTGTAGCTAGGAAGGAGCGCGTCGCCGCATTGAAGGCGAAGCTGAGGACCACGACGATCGCCAGAAAAATCAGCGCGCGCCAGCCAGCGCGCAGACCATCCAGACCGATAAAGATTTCCTTAACTCTGGAGTTCTGCTGGGCTGCAGGTTCTAACGCAACGGGTATTCTTGGAGAAACTGTCTGCGAGGTCTGCTCAATGCCACTGTCGTTCATGATGTCTCCTCATGTTGTTCGCTAGGGTATAAGCTCTTACGTATATACGGAAAAAAGATATTGACCTCTCACATTGCATCCTTGCATCCTTCTGCTGCCATACTAGTGAATCGGGTTTGCCGAGACCTCAGCACGCAACCGAATCGTCAGGTTCGAAAAAAAGTATGCCTCCTATCGGCATAATCTCACGAACCGGCCATGAATACCTCAGCAATACGCCCGGTGCGGGAATCTGGAGTTATCGGGGAAATCCCCCCAGAATGGCCGAGCCGCGGCTGGAATGAATAAGTGAACTTAATGGCAAAGCGTGCGTCTCGGACCTGCTGCAGATTCGATCCATTCAGGCTTTCGAACTGTGTGCCAACATTGTAAATGACGTAGAAATCGCTGTCGGGCCGGTAGTTGTAGCGTAGCCGGAGATTTGCGCTGGCGGCCTGGTTGTTGGACGTGTTCATCTGCACTAGAGAGGTGAACGTGAGAAAGCGAGAAAAGGAGTAGTTCGTCTGCAGGCTTGCCACATCGACCACGAAATGACCCTGCGGAAGATGGAATTGGTGCCAGGTTTCAATGGTTGAGAACGACCATCGTGGTCCGGGACGGTAGGTGCCTATCACGAAAATGGTATTGAGTTTCCCGCCATAGTACGTGCCAAATTCTTCGTAGCCCATGAAAGTCAGAGGGCGGTCCTGCGGCGATCCGAGTTCGAAATGGTGATTGTCGTAGCGGTACATTCCGGGGGGAATGGAAATGTTCTTGTAGATATTGAATGGCGTATTGAGCCGCTGGACATTGAGAAAGTCGGGGATCACGGTGATATAGCTTCCATTGTTGAAATACACCCCGGCGCGTCCACCCCGTTGCTCAATCTGCAGTTGGTCATGCGTGTTAGTTTGCCGCCATGCGAAACACTCGAACTGCAACTGGCGCACGCCGCGGAGTTTGGGTCGCGGCGTTAGAAGAGGATCTATCAACAGATCTTTAGCATCAACATGGGGGACGAATCCGACTTCGGGATTGTAGTTGGGCGCGATCTTGTCGATGATCGCACTCCATTGCAGGAGATTCGAGAAGTAGGTCCAACTGATACCGGCGTCGGTAGCGTTCTTGGTCAGCCCAAGGGAACGGGTGCCTGCGCCCCAAAAATATAGCGAGAAATTCTTCGGCAACACCAGGCGCATATCCAACCCCGCCGACTGGTTGTAAGGATCAAGCTTGTTGTCGCCAGAGCGCTTATCTATGTACATTCCGCCGATATAAGAACTCCCAAAGAGCGGGTGAGTTAGCCGGGCTACCGCATAGTTCGCGCTCGGGCTGATCCCGCTGGACCGAGTTTCCACATCCATCAGACCCAGCTGGAAGTTACCCAACGAACCCGTCACTTTGCCGCCGGCGTTAATAGGCACTTCCAGACCGGTGTTCGGGTCAATTCCGATCTGACGGCTGAAGAACAGCCGGTCGGTCCCGCCTGTCGAAAAGTCGAAGATACCCTGGTTTTCTAGAAAGAACGGCCGCTTTTCTGGAATCGAGATTTTGAACGGGTTGAGATTGAAGACTTGCTGGTCCGCTTCCGTATCCGCAAAGTCCGTGTTCGCAGTCAGGTTCAGTACCAGGTTCGAGCGAAGGCCGTACTTGATATCGCCCCCGCCGGTATGCAGCCCTTGCCAGCTCTGGCCAGTCATCCGTTCCGCACCGGCAAGCCCATATGGCTTGACGATAAACAGCCGACCACTGCCAATTTCCGTGATCCCGTGCAGCTCGCCGGCCTCGGATACTTTGGTGATCCCCCAAGTACGGCGCCAGGCGGCCCAAAGGTCCTCTTCGTTCTTGCGGCGGATAAAGCGCTTGAAATTGACGCCCCATACCACATTTTTTGATTTTGTAAAATTCAAAGTCGAGAACGGAATCGCGATCGTTGCGGTCCAACCATCTTTGGTGATGCGCGCGTCCGAAGTCCAGATCCCGTCCCACCCGGGATCGAAATCCGCCCCATTGAGATTGTTGAAACTATTTTGCTGGTTTGCTTCTTCCGAGATAAGACCATCGAGCTGAGTTCCCAGAGGGTTGAACTCGAAGACGTAAGCATTGCGGCGGTCGTGGCGCGAGTCAATCAGAATTTCAAAGTGGTCATCCAAGTCTTGGCTGACATCCCGGCGCAATTCGCTGGCCACGATTTGTGAGGGATGGCTGTCATAACAATACACACCAAAGTAGACCTCGTGCTGTGTATAAAGGATGCGAACCTCGCTTGGCTCGGTGGACGGCTTCCCTTCGGTCGGTTCCTTCTGAAAAAAATCCACGATGGGTTTCGCTTGCTGCCAGAGAGGATCGTCGAGCGTTCCATCAAGTTTTGGCGGCCGCGCCACTCGAACCGCATTGGCACTCATTAGCGTGGCCGTGGCGGTTTGCGGGCTGCGGGCCCCAGCCCTGGCGGGCCACAGGCAGGCCGTGAGGATGACCGTTATGAGGGGGAATTTGACGCGTCTCTGCCACCAGTCGACGTGCTGTCCGATACTGGAAGCTTGGGGCCCATTGTCCATTGAAGCCGTCAGTCTTGCGGATTGTTCGGTCGTTTCGGTTTTTGACCAAGAGTGATGGGAATTTGATAGCTCAGCAACGGAACCCGTTGGAACAGGAAGCATTCCCTGCTTCCGAGAACCGAAATGATGCAAGACAAGAACGCCCATGGACGTTGCTACAGAATTCATAGGTTACTTCGACTTCTAGTACCAGTTTTGGTTAGCGAAATTACGACCATCCCTGTCGCTCCGCGGCAAGTGATGTGGTCGTGTGGGAGTCTATTGTGATGCCGCCGTGACAGGGTTCCTACAGCAGTTGGTTTTCAAATGAACGTTCCGTTTCTCCCACGCTAAATCTAGCGTGAGGAGGATTTCTCACTTTGACGTCGTACATAAAACCGGCGGACGTTTCTGCGCCTACCTGATCGTCAAGTTCGAAAAATATGCCTCCGTATCGGAGCCAGTCCAAAGCGCCACCGGTCCATGGGTGTCGCCCAACTTCAGATCGTTCACAATCAGGCTCGGCTGGTCGGCGCCATTGACGAAGAGTTTGGCCTTGGTCCCAGACACTACGATTTTGATCCTGGTCCACCCGCTTGGGTCGAGATCAACGTAGGATTCGTACACGCCAGGGTTTTCCTCCCGCAAACGGTTCCAAGGAAAGTCCGGCTCCGACACATACTGGGTCGAGTGGTTGCGCCGGATTTGATCGTCAGCGCGCCCGTTGGTCATGCGCAGATAGAAACATTCATACCGGGAACCATGGTCCTGAACTCGAAATGCGATACCGACAAACCCCCTGGTATCGGGCTGAGCTCCCTCGCGTGGGCCACCAGCCACATCAGCTTCAATCGTGCCGTCTTTGAAGTCAGATGTCTTGATGATGGCAAGGGATTGACCACCCGTTGGCGTAGTCGTGCCAGTCAGAAGATCCTGGCTGACGACCCGCAGCGCGCGTCGTCCCCGAAAGGTGGCAATGTCCGCCGTTGTCTTAACCGGATCCACTCCACCCTTTTTGACACTCTGCATCTCCAACCTGTCCATGGAATCCAGAGGGAGGGTCGAAACCTGCATTCCGGTTTCGAGGTCAACCCCGGCGTTTCTAATCCCAGATGCTCGCAGGGCCTTCACGCTGACCGCCAGAAGGCATACCAACACCGAACCAGCAATCAAAGCTTTCTTTACTTTCGTCATGTTTATAGTTCCTTTCAGTAGTTTCCGATTTAGTGCGCCGCAGCGGGCGCTTCCTCTTGGTGGATTCTAGCGTGGACGGGCGATTGCTGTATTAACTTAACCGGACACGTCATTTGCTGACCAAAACCGGATGTCTTAAATTAACCGCTAACAACATTTGGGGAGCTTTACGCGAATGCTTCTTTATTCACCACGTACGGCATTTTGGTGACATCGCCGCCGTACCTGCCTTCGAGAACGTCGATCAGTCCCTGTGCGCAGCGTCCTGCCATACCTTTGTTGGGGTCGGTGGAAAGACGGGTAATACGCGCCGCGCTGGCGAAATGAGGCATAAGGCGACAGCGGTCTTCAATCGCCGGATCGCGCAGCGGTGAGTCCGCGGGGAGAGGTTCTTTCTCATACACGTCGAGAGCAGCGCCGGCAATCCATTTTTCCCGCAGCGCCTTAGCTAACGCAGCTTCCTCAACCACCGGGCCGCGCGAAGTGTTGACTAAAAATGCCGTCGGCTTCATTCTTCGCAGATTCATTTCGTTAAACAGATGGTAGGTCGGTGTCGAACTTTCCCCTTCACGCAGCAACGGGACGTGGACACTAACAAAATCAGCATGTGCCAGGGCTTCATCGAACGGCACGTACTTGACCCAGGTCTTCTCGCGCTGGATTCCGCGCTCATGCCGCAAATCCATCGTTTCCTGGATCGCTTTGACGTACTCGTGGTTCTGATATGCGGGATCGTAGCAGAGGATGTTCATGTCGAACCCACTACACTTTTTGATCATGGCCAGACCGATGCGTCCCGTACCAATGATTGCGACTGTTTTACCGGTAACTTCATCTCCAAGGAAAGGCAGAAACGGGTGCCAGTATCCCCATTGGTTTTTTCGGGTCAGATGCTCGGAAGTCCAAAGCTTGCGAGCTAGCGCGCCCATCAGGAAGAAGGCAAATTCCGCGGTAGCTTCGGTGAGCACATCGGCCGTGTGGGTAAAAGGAATTTTGTAGTGGTTGGCGTCTGCACGATTGATATTGTCAAAGCCCACCGCAATTTGTGCTACGACTTTCAAATGCCCTTTGCCTGCCTCAAATATTTCGGCGTCAATCGAGTCTCGCAAGGTCGTAATCAGGCCGTCAACGCCCGATTTCACTTTCTCTACAATCAGACTCTTGGGCGGCGCTTCGGGTTTAGGATAGACTTCGACCTCGTATCCCCGTTTACGCAGCAGATCGATGGATTCCCCAATATCACAGGTAGCAAAAATGCGGAATTTTGCAGTCATCGTGCCCTATCGTTACAGCTTCTCCTTCGTCCACTGATCGATTCTTTTTAGCGCTTTGTTCAAGTTCTCCATCGAATTGGCCACGCTGAAGCGCAGATAGCCTTCTCCATGATCGCCAAACGCGGTCCCCGAAAGACATGCCACGCCCGCCTCATCCAGCAAAGCATCGGCCAATTTCCTGGATTTCCAGCCTGACTTAGTAATATTGGGGAAAACATAGAACGCACCCTTGGGTATCCGGCAGGAGAACCCTTTGATCCGGTTGAGCCCTGCTACAACGACATCGCGCCGTTTTTGAAATTCGGTGCGCATCCGGTCCACCGGGGCCTGGTGGCCGCGAAGGGCCTCGATGCCGGCGATCTGGGTGAAGCTGGCCGTACAAGAATTCGAATTCGTCATGAGACGAGTAATATGCGCCGCCAGATCCGGTCGCATCACCCCGTAACCCATGCGCCAGCCCGTCATGGCGTAGGTCTTGGAGAAACCGTCGAGCAGAATGGTGCGTTCCTTAAAACCGGGCTCCGACATGATCGAGTGATGCCCCGCAGCATCAAACATCAGGCGGCTATAAATTTCATCCGAAAGCACCATGATATTTCGATCGCCGATGGCTTTAGCGATTCCAGCGATGTCTCGCTTGCTGAGCACGCCGCCCGTGGGATTATGGGGCGAATTCAAGATGATGAGTTTAGTACGGTCGGTAATCAGATTGGCCAGCTCTTCCACATCGAGGCTGAAATCCTTGTCCTCCCACAACCGGATGGGCACCGCCTTGGCACCCACGTAGTTAATCATGGATTCATAAATCGGGAAGCCAGGGTTTGGATAGATGACCTCATCTCCAACATCTGCCAATGCCAGAATCGAAAAGAAAATAATTGGCTTGCCTCCGGGCACGACCACCACCCAGTCACTCGTAACTTTAACTTTGCGGCTGTGTTCCACATCATCGGCAATGGCTTGGCGCAACTCAGGCAGTCCGGCAGCCGGGCCGTAGTGAGTCCAGCCCGCCTTAAGGGCTTCGACCCCAGCCTCGACAATGTCCTTCGGCGTGTCAAAATCAGGCTCGCCAATTTCCAGATGAATGATGTCTTTACCCTGACGCTCCAGGGCACGTGCCTTGTTCAGAACTTCAAAAGCAGTCTCCGTGCCTAGGCGCGACATGCGCTCGGCCAACCGGAGTTCGTATTGGGTAGCTTTCTCCATATTGGAAAGACTGGCCATTATATCCTCATAATCTTCTACCTGTGCCCTTCACCAGAAGTCTGGAACAGGCCCCCATGGTCAACCCGGGCTGGGCACAGCCCGCTCGCGCAAATGTACGCACTTTTTTCACGCACCTCATTTGAGGCTTGAATTTTTCCCTTGCTGGGAGCAGACTATGCTGGGTATATTTTAGGAGGAAAGCCGAATGAATGTAAGAGCATTGCGTAATTTGTGGATCGACGACCAGGGGCAGGACATTGCTGAATATGCCGTCATGCTGGCCGTCATTCTGGTGTTGGTAGTGGGTACAATCCGTCTGATCGGATCGAGTTCGAACAACGTATTTTCTTCCGTCAGCAGTTCGATCGGTCAGTAGGTCAAGTGTAACTCACTCTCCACCACGCACTCAGACCTTCAGTGTGCGTAGCGTGATCTGCTCATTTCAAGGGCGAGTTTCATTGTAGGTCAGGCCGTTGTATCCACCCAATGAGACGGAGAACGGAACCTCGCTTCTGGTATGATCTCCCCTAGCAGGCGTAGGTCTTCTAATGTTCACGCTTCATCCCAGTCTCTACGACACCGTAAAAAGCAACATCATCCAATTGGAAATCGAAGGCGGAGTGTGCCTGCGAGATTTGCCGCCTTCCACCGTTCTTGAGATTGAAACCCAAAACCACCGCTATACTGCTGTGTTTCTGGGGGAAAGCCATGCACTGATTTCGGGGCACCCCGAATATTGCCCGGAGCCGGTTCTGGTGACCATCTCGGGCTCCACTTGGGGTGGCTCCATGCTCAAACTGCGCTACATTGGCCGGGGCATGCATATGGAGTTTTCCCATCCTGAGTTTCGTTCGCCCATTGTCACCTCCCGGATTCAAGCCGTACGCGAGTGTGCGGAGTTCACGTCCGAGACAGCAAGCCAGAGTCCGCGCCAGGCGCCGACAAACTTTGTGCAAGCCAAGGGCAACTTCGCAAGACCTTCTTGAATCTGCCACCCTTCGGCAACTGTCCCCCGCACAATTCGATTGTAGGAAGGCGTCCTTCCCTTTATCATGCCTGCGGTTCGGTTTACCAACTAAGAAATTCGCAGGAGAGATTCGGATGGACGTCTCGCAAGCTCTGGAAGTCTTCATTTATGGGGTGTTAGCTCTGTTTGCGGTGGGCACGATCCTGAGCGGGTTCTTCCAGGTGAGGACTGCCGAAGCCGTCGTCATCCAACGCATGGGCAAATTCCTACGCGTAGCTAATGCGGGCATCAACTTCAAATTGCCGTGGCTGGATCAGATTGCCGCTCGCATTGACCTACGCGTGCAGCAGCTCGCTCTCGACGTGGAGACCAAAACCAAAGACAACGTCTTCGTGAAGATCCCGGTCTCGGTGCAATTTCACGTCATTCCGGAAAAGGTGTACGAAGCTTTCTACAAACTGGCCAATCCCCGACAACAGATTTCTTCCTATGTGTTCAACGTAATTCTGGGGCATGTGCCCAAGATGATTTTAGACGATGCCTTCCTGCAGCAGTCCGATATCGCGATTGCGATCAAGGAAGGGCTCGACGATGTGATGAAAACTTACGGTTACGCCATTGACCAGGCCCTGGTGACCGACATTGAGCCCGACGCCAAAGTGAAAGCTGCGATGAATGAAATCAACGCAGCCCAACGGGAACAAGTCGCAGCCAATGCTCGTGGCGAGGCGGAGAAGATCCTCAAAGTGAAGCAGGCTGAGGCGGAAGCGCAGAGCAAGGCGCTGCAGGGCCAGGGCATCGCCAATCAGCGCAAGGCGATCATCGAAGGGCTGAAAGAATCGGTGGAGGCGTTCTCAGCTGCAGTCGAGGGCACAACGCCCAAAGACGTGATGATGCTAGTGCTAGTAACGCAATACCTCGACACTCTGAAGGAAATCGGGGCGCAGGACAAGAGCAACACTTTGTTCATATCGCATTCCCCAGCCGCTATCGGCGATCTTTTTCGCCAGATGCAAGACGCAGTCATGATCGGGCAAAAAGGGGCATCGGTAAGCCAGTAAGTTAAGATGATTGAGGACGCGGTGAAACCCGGCCTCCGTCTTGTTTGCCTTTGTGTTCCCCAGATGCGAAATAGTCAGCCATCAATTCATGCGACCACTTGGGTTGCCGGACCGCCCCGCGGTCAGGAATGAATTCTGCGAACACCGGCTTTATGTCTAGAACCGGCGAGCCGTCTAGAGCGTCCAATCCCTGGATTTTCACAGTCAAGTCTTCCACACTAAGCAAACGGCAGATCGTGGCTGCAATCCGATTAGGGCGTGCTTTCCCGCGTTGCGCGAAGATTCCGACCTCCGGCCAGTTGGGATTACCGCGCGGGCGCCGGTGGCCGGTCACAACTGAATCTTCGTCGACCTGGTGCAAGTAAAACAACACTTCGACGTGGGAAAACTCGGCAAGCCCCTGCAACGAATCCGGCGTGAACCTGCTTTTATCGAGGTGTATCTCGGAGGTCATGTCACCCCAGAAGTCCTCCCGTGGCCCGGATTCCGGCGAAAACACCCAGCCAATTTCACTCAAGACAATGTCCATGTTGGACATAGTAGTGCCGGCGCGCACCGGTGACAAATCATTCCACCGAATCGATGAGCCACTTGAAGTACTCCGAGCTGCCATCTGTTATTGCAATCGAAATGCATTCAGGGAGTTCATAGGAGTGCATTTCTTTGATGGCATCGTGAACGCGCTCGAACGGAGCCGCTGTCTTGATTAGCAGCATCCATTCCTCCGCTTGTTCCACCTTCTCTTTCCATCGGTAGATTGATACGACCTTGGGAATAATATTGACGCAGGCGGCTAGTTTGCGATCCACCAGGACTTCAGCAATGCGGCGCGCCTCGTCCATGGATCCGGCGGTAGTCAAGACGATCTTATTGGCGGTCATATAGAATCAGCCTTCAGCAGCCAAAGAAACCTTTTACTACAAAGGACACTGGGAACACAGGGGAAACCTAGAAAAATAGAAGAAAATGGCCTTCGCAATCAAATTCGGCACCTCGGGATGGCGCGCGATCGTAGCGGAGGAGTTTACCTTTGCCAATGTGCGCCGCGCTGTCAGTGGGATTGCGCGTTATGTGGCTTCGCAGAAGTCATCGGGCGCGCGAGTGATTGTGGGCCGTGATCCCCGGTTTCTGGGCGAGACATTTTGCGCCCTTGCCGCTGAAATTCTTTCCGCTCACAGCATCACACCTCTGGTGATCAGCGCGGCCGCTCCCACTCCGGCCATCTCGTACGCTGTGATTCGCGAGCGGGCCGACGGCGCAATCAACTTCACTGCATCTCACAACCCTCCAGAGTACAACGGGATAAAATTTTCCACGCCGGACGGAGCACCCGCACTACCTGAGGTCACTACGAAGATCGAGGAAGAAATCGTCGCGTTCGACAGCGCCGGACAAATAAAAGCCGCGCGGAAGTGTTCCGCTGAAACGCTCGACCCGCGCGACATGTACCTGGCGCGTCTGCGGGAAATCGTTGATTTTAGGATTATCCGGAATGCGAGCCTGCGTGTGGTTTACGACCCGCTCTGGGGCGCGGCCCGCGGTTATCCCGACGCGCTCTTGCGCGAGGCTGGCATCGAGACCGTATCGGTCCATGACTATCGGGACGTGCTTTTCGGGGGACACGCCCCAGAGCCCGACGATCACCTGTTTGATGATCTCCGCAAACAAATGCGGAAGATCAAGGCGCACATCGGCATTGCGACTGATGGCGACGCCGACCGCTTCGGCATCGTGGACGAGGACGGAACATTCTTCCAGCCCAATTACATTATTGCCCTTTTATTTGACTATCTAGTAGTAAGTCGGGGCTGGAAAAACGGTGTTGGTAAGTCGGTAGCTACGACCAACCTCATCAATGCGCTGGCCCAGCATCATGGCGTCGAACTACACGAAACTCCGGTCGGCTTCAAATACATTGGTGAACTCATTAAACAGGACAAGGTCGCGATTGGGGGTGAAGAAAGCGCCGGCCTCTCCATCCGCCATCATGTGCCGGAAAAAGATGGGATTCTCGCTGGATTGCTTTGTTGTGAGATGGTAGCCGCCCGAGGCAAGTCCCTGGGCAAGCAACTGCAGGATCTATTTGTCAAAGTTGGTTCCTTTTACCCCCGCCGCGAAAACTTTCGCTTGACGCCGGAAGTAAAAGAGAAGTTCACTGGAAAGCTGGGACAGAATCCTCGCGTTTTTTTCGGCCGCAAAGTAAAGGAAGTGGTACGTACGGACGGGCTCAAGCTGATTTGCGCTGACGATTCTTGGGTCTGCTACCGACTTTCGGGCACGGAGCCGGTGGTTCGAGTTTATTCCGAAGCCAGAAGCCCCGAGGACATAGAGAAGCTGAGCGCCGCAGCCAAACAATGGATCTTCGAGTAGTGCGTGTTTCCAAAGTACGGATTTTGCAGCGGCCCGAAGAAGGCCTGCGCGCCTTGGTGGAACGCGCCCCGGAAGCCGAGGCCTGGGGCGACCGCATGATGGAAAAGCTGCGCCCAACGCTCACCCTGCTTTACACCTTGCGACGTCGGCTAGCCACCGCAGCTGTGGCCGTGATAACGGTCTGGCTATTCGCTCACGTCATGTTTGGCGCTAACGGCATGGTGGTGTATCGGCAGAAGAAAGCGGAATTCCAAAATCTGCAAAAAGAAATTGACGGGTTGCAGAAAGAAAATGACCTCTACACCGGGCAGATCAAGTCCTTGCAAGCGCCGGATCCGCGCGCGATTGAGAAAGAAGCGCGGGAGCAGTTGCACTATGCGCGACCAGGAGAGGTCGTGTATGTATCGCCCACTCCGCCCGCACGACCTTCCGCACCCGGAAACAACTCCGCGAAGAAGTAAGTTCTTCATGCTTACATTTCAGATTTCAACTCTCGCACTCCGGGGCGTCGACGCCCACGCCTACATTCGACTTGATCAGGGTTTCCCCAGCGTGCGGTTTCCAGTGAGAGCTGGTCTGCCAACGCTTTGTGGTATAGTTCCTGCAATCCCAGTTTTCGGAGTGTGAATGGTTTTTACCCTGGGCAACTCGCGGAAGTTGCTGCGAGGAGTCGAACTTAGATCTAAAAATTCGCGGTTCCACCGCTTAGAGAGGTTGCTATGAAAAAAGTTTTGCTGAGTATTGTCTCTGTTTCATTGTTGTTCTTCATGGTCGCGCTAGCTTCGGCTGAGGATAAGCCCGCAACGGTTAACGGATTTGTCAGCGACTCCCAATGCGGCGCCAAGGGCGCAAACGCCAGCCACGCAGCCTGCATGACCAAGTGTCTGGGCAAAGGCGCCAAGGCCGTAATTGTTACCGATGGCGACCAGAAAGTCATGGCCGTGGACAATCCCGATGCTTTGAAGGGACATGAGGGACAGCACGTGGCCGTCACCGGGACGATGAGCGGTGATTCTATACACGTGGATAGTGTAAAGATGCTCTGATTTCCGGGCATGATTTTGAGAAAAATAAAGGGCGGGCCTGATGCCGCCCCTTTCTTGTTTGGAGCAAGAACTTTGGTCAATTGATACCGATCTTCTGCGATTTCGGCCAAGCATGGGCGTGGACATCGCGCACCGAATCTACGTAGCCTTATTGCACAACGCCTTCCAGTGGCGAACTGGCGGTTGCATACAGCTTTTTCAGCATGCGCCCCGCCAAATGGGCCTGGCGTCCAGCCAGCACGCCGTGCTTCATGGCCTCGGCCATCATCACTGGATCCAGAGCGTTCGCGATGCCAGTGTTCATCAACACTGCGTCAGCGCCCAGTTCCATGGCGACAACCGCATCCGAAGCCGTGCCCACGCCCGCATCCAGAATCAACGGCACGCCGCTGATCATCTCCCGCAGAATACGGATGTGGGCCACGTTCTGAATTCCCAGGCCACTGCCGATCGGGGCGCCTAGCGGCATGATTGCACTGGCACCAGCATCAAGCAGACGTTTGGCGAACACGATGTCATCCGACGTGTAGGGAAGTACGGTGAATCCTTCCTTCACCAGGGTTCGAGTTGCTTCCAACGTGGCCTGCACATCCGGATAAAGTGTGGCTTGATCGCCGATTACCTCCAACTTCACCCAGTCGGACAAGCCCACTTCGCGTCCCAGACGAGCCGTCCGTATAGCTTCGTCAGCAGTGTAACAACCTGCGGTGTTCGGCAACAGAAAGTACTTGCCAGGATCAATGAAGTCGAGTAGCGACTCCTTGCTGCGGTCAAGATTTACCCGGCGAACCGCGACCGTGACCATGTCAGCACCGCTGGCTTCCAGAGCGCGGGCGGTCTCTTGAAATGACTTGTATTTTCCTGTACCGACGATGAGGCGGGAACGAAATTCGCGGCAGGCGATGATCAATGGGTCAGTCATGGCTCTATTGTAATGAAACCCGAAGGCCCCATAAATGTGCAAACAATTGCACTTCTAGACCCAATGGCCGTCTGAAGCCGATATTTCCTACGCGTCCAGTTTGGCATCGGGCTTGCTCCTACAGCAACCGGGGCAGGAAATAAGGCTCGCTGGGAGAACGTACCGATGAAAACCATGCTATTTGCGTTGTGCTTTTTGGGTGCCGCGGCAGCATTCGGTCAATCCGTCGGCGCGGCATTAAGCGCCGAACCGTTAATTTTACAACTCCCGAGCCATCCGGCACAGGCTATGCCGCACGCGATGGGAGAGGAGAGAAATCTGTTAGGAACTTCATATTCCACGTCTGCCCAGGGAGAACTACCTCTGTGGGAAATTGCGCCGCTCTCGCGCACGACGCCACTAGGCGATGTGGCCCGTGCCTATAAGAAAGAGCATGCTCTGGTGAAGAAGGCCGACAAGCTCTGGAGCAAACAGGGTCATTCAGAAGATTCTGGAGAATACGTGGCCGTCAAGTGAAGTACCCCGCTACTGCGTCCTAGAGGCGGACGTTTCTGCTTCCGCGTACATCTCTTCGATCTGGCGCCGGTAGCGTTCCTCCACAGCGCGCCGACGCAGCTTCATGCTGGCGGTGAGCGTTCCATTGTCGGATGAGAATTCATCGGCCACTAAGACCACTTTCTTTAATTGTTCGAAGTGTGCCAGCTTCCGGTTTAAGTCTGCGACAATTTGCTCATACAACGCCTTTACCTTGCGCTGATTCACCAGTTCCTCGCGGGAAGAAAACGCAACGTGGTTAGCGCGCGCCCAGTCTTCTAGAACTGCAAAACTTGGCGCGATCATCACTGCAGGAAACTTCCGCTTATCACCCAACACCACGGCTTCCGAGATCAGAGGGTTGTGTTTCAAGGAATTCTCCAGCGGTTGCGGAGCGATAAATTTTCCCCCTGAAGTCTTGATCAAGTCTTTCTTGCGATCGGTAATAGACAAAAAACCATCGGCGTCGATGTTTCCGATGTCTCCGGTCTTGAACCATCCGTCGGCAAACACACTCTGCGTTTCTTGCGGCTGGTTCCAATAACTTTTAAAAACGGAAGGACCGCGGACCAGGACCTCGCCGTCATCAGCAATGCGAACCTCGACGTTAGGCAGCGGCTTACCAACCGTTCCAAGTTTGTGCGCCTGCGGATTGTTGACCGCGATCACCGGTGAAGTCTCAGTCAACCCGTATCCCTCGTGGATGCGAATGCCTATGTCGGCATACCACTCGGCGAGTTCCCTTCCCAGCGGCGCTCCGCCGGAAATAAAGATCTCGGCCCGACCACCCATGCCAGCTCTCACCTTGGAATAGACCAGCTTGTCAGCCAGCTTCCAGGATGTTGCGGTCGGAATCTGCCCCATCAGCGTCTCGGCTTTGTGCCTGCGACCGACTGCTCTTGCCCAGAGATAAATCGATTTCTTCAGAGGCCCTTTCGCCTTCAAATCCACCTGCGCGTGCACCTTCTCGTAAACCCGGGGAACTCCAACGAAAATTGTGGGACGTACCTCGAGCAAAGCTTGCGGGAGCTGGTCCACAGCCGAAACATACGCTAGTGTGACTCCGCGATAAAGCATAGCGAAATCTACATGACGCGCGGTTACATGAGATAGAGGCAGAAACGAAATACTGATTTCACCTGCACGAATCGGGAAGCCGGACAACGAATACGCAATGTTCGAGGCGAGATTGCCATGGGTCAGCATGGCTCCCTTCGGAGTGCCGGTGGTTCCTGACGTGTAAATGATGGTGGCGACATCGTCGGGTTGCGCTGATTTTCCCTCGGAATCGAATTGCAGATCGCGCTCCTTCGGCCCGTCTTGCATCAATTTTTGCATCGGAATAGCGTGGACCGTTTCCACCGCGTCCATTACCACAACTCTCTCGACTGCATGGCCGCGGACCTCATCTACTTTCTTGAACTGCTGCGGGGTGGAAACAAAAATTGCGCGCGCTCCTGAATCGTGCAGAATGTATGCTGTTTGTTCGGCCGTCAACGTGGTGTACACGGGGACCACGACTGCACCGATCAGCAAGCAAGCGAAATCTGCGGTCGTCCACTCGGGGCGGTTTTCACTCAGGATAGCAACCCGATCTCCCTTAGAGACTCCCCATTGGCGAAGCGCACGGGCCACGGCTGTCACGTTCTGATAGAACTCAAATGAGGATACGGAAATCCATTGGATCTGGCGGCGGTGCATCATGACCACGCGATCATTTCGGTCCACGACTGCGAAAAAAATTTCGTTTAGCGTCTGCAGACTCATACCAATGCACAGCATCCCGATTATTGAAATGTACTGGTTTGCCAACCACTTACGCAAACATCCTGAAACAAGTGGCGCAAATATCTTTTTGTTGAGACAATAGGCACGCTATGCAATGGAGGAGACTTTGATGCGAAAATTTATGCTTTCCGCCTTAACGGCTTGGCTACTGGCGGGGATCCTTACTGCTCCTCTGCACGCCGCCAGCAAGAAATCGGCAACACCCGCCCCTGCTTTGAAGGTTGGCGATGTTGCCCCTGACTTCAAACTGCAATACTTTGATGGGAACGACCTGAAAGATGTAACTCTGAGCCAGTATCGTGGCAAGAAAAATGTGGTTCTGGCTTTCTACATTTTTGCGTTCACCGGGGGTTGAACCCAGCAAATGAAAAACTTCCAGCAGAATTTAAAAAGGCTGGAAGCTACCGACACCCAGGTCCTGGGTGTGAGCATGGACAGTGCCTTTGCCAACAACGCCTTCGCCAAACAAATTGGCGTCACTTTCCCTTTACTGAGCGATTGGGGCGGAAAAGCCACGCGACAGTATGGCGTTTATGAAAACGAATACCAAGCCGCACGGCGGATCAACTTCCTGATCGGCAAAGATGGGAAAATCCTGGAAGAGCAGATTGATCAGGCCGCGATTGATCCGACCAAACTGGTGGATGCGTGTGAACGACCCAAGTTGAAAAACTGAATCGCCGTTTGCCCGATGGAGCCACGAGGTCGTGAAGTTTGGCCGCTGAGAATTTGCGTGCTATCATCAAAGCGCGGGGTGGAGCAGTCTGGTAGCTCGTTGGGCTCATAACCCAAAGGTCGGTGGTTCAAATCCACCCCCCGCAACCATCATTTCAACGGTTTGCGAGGTTTGCTCCGGGGTGAAGAGGGTTAAACTTCGGTATTGCACCGTAGCTTCTTCCGTTCCTCAGTGATTCCTTCGCGGATGTCTTTCACATCCGACTCGTATTCGCTGAGGCGACCACTCCTCTCCAAACTATCCAATAAGAACTCCATTCGGACGAGGAGGATTTCAAACGACTGCAACTTCATTGCAAACCTCCTTAACGGTTGTGATGGGCTTTCGCACCTCGGGAGGGTCGAACCCGAGGCCGACTTGTTCGGCAGTAAAGCGACGGAACTCTACATCTTCGCGAACCCGGTCGTAAAGATCGGTCATCGACTCACGCCCATGCCCCATCCAGAACTGAATAAGGCCATCAGGGACGCGATTCTTGCGAAGGTGGGTGTTCCGGTATCGTCTGAAGGCGTGGAAGCCCCGCAACGCGACTCCTGTGGCCTTCAGCAAGGGATGTAATGAGCGCCGCAGGACGTTTGCTTGACACAGAGGTCCTCCGGTCTCGCTTTGGAAGACGAACCCGGTATCGCGACCGGCGATAAGGGATTCGAGGCATACAGCGAGTGCCGGATGGAGATCGACCTCGCGGACACCATTCTTGGTTTTTGGGCTTTGCAGCTTGCCGGTCACCGCAGACAAACCGTGAGCGATATTTAGGGTTCTATCCCTCACATCTCGTATGCGAAGTGCAAGTGCCTCACCGATGCGAAGACCTGTCCCGGCCAACAGCGCATAGAGTACCGCGTGCTGACCTGTGGCCTTTGCGGTGAGCGCGTTCACCTCGTCGGTTGAGAACGACGGGGTGTGTTGCGAACTGACTTCAGGTAAGTCCATGAAGTCATGGTTCCACTTCACCGGATAGACCTCCTCGCCGTTATCGTTGACCACAGAGGCTACGACCGTTTTCACCACGCCGACATAATTCAGTAAGGTCTTCGGCGAGAAGCATTCGGTCCCCGGTGCGACGATGTGATCCCGGACGAGCTTGTTATTGACCGATGACAATGGAGCGTCACCGATCTGTTGGTTTATCCATTGAATCGCAGACTTCCACGACGTGACGGTTCCAGCCTTCACCGGCTTTCGCTTACGTCGCTGAACGTCATCAATCCACATAGCCGCTTGTTGCTTGAACGTCGGACTGAGATTCACGGCTTCGCAGTGACGAAGCGTGACCTCTTGGTTGGCTCCTGCTTCATTGACGATCTCCATAGCTCGCCGTTGAAGTTGGAACTTGTTGAGACTTCCAGGTCCGTTCACAGGTGCGACGAAAACGGACTTGTAAACCCGCTTCGTGGAACCAGGAACGTCGAGCATAAACCGTACTCGATACGAGTTACCCTTACGCTCGATCCTGCCATTTTGCCCAGGTCTTCGGGACATGTCTCTCCTTGGACCTGTAATCGTTACGGCAGTCATATTAGGCTTATTCAGTGGAGGTTTCAAGGACGTTCCCTTCCGGGGAGGAAGCACAGAGCTTGCGTTCGAGTACCGCGATAGCGGAGCGTTTCGCTTTGTTGGAGCGACCCATTCTCAAGAGCGCGAGGTTCACTTCGATCTGTGTCGCTGTCCAATTGTGAGGAAGATCAGCAACGACATCGGGGATCGCGGCCTTCAAAATCAGCCGGTCGGCTTGCATTCCGGTGACGTTAACGCGGTTCAACGGTTCAACCTCAACGACGCGCTGGGCCTTGAACTCCGCTTCGAGGCGTTCCTGCTCTAGCCAATCGCGCACGGCTTGCTCAACAGCGGCGCGGGAATCGAGTCCAGACAGCTCGTGCATCAGCGAGCGGCCTTGCAACCAACGATCAGGAATACGAATAGCAGCTACCTTCCGGCCTCCGATTTTTTCCCAATGTTTAACCTGCTCTGTCCCCAATTTCACCCTCTGATCTGTTCGATGTTCCGTCTTTTTCTTCATGTCCACAGTGTCGCTGGTCTGTGGAAAACTCACCAGATAACGGCAGTGACCTTGTTTTGGTTACCTCCTTTCGTGTCGGTAAGACCCTAGGTCGTTTGGTACGCTACCCAACAATCTTTCATTGTTTTCAATGTTATACAGCACTAGTTCACCCCGTCCGTTCACCCTACTACTAATAAGTCCTTTGTTTTGTGTCACATATTTACTATTTAGTAAACAAAAGGTGACGAATTGTGTCGGGAATTCTAGGTCGTGTGTCCGGCCTCCGGCCCCCAAAACCATCTCCAAAATTCGACCTCCCTTGTAAACCCAGTTCACGGATGTAAACCTGTAAACCTAGAGAGGTATATAGTCATATATATATATATATATCAATAACTTAGCTGGGTTTACACTAGGTTTACACACTTTATGGTTGTAAAGCCAGCTAACTACATACACATCAATATTTTAGCTGGGTTTACACGGGTAGGTTTACATGGAGCCACACGATTTACTGTAATTTTGGGAGTTTGTAAACCCAGCTTTTCATGCAGTAACTCTGTGGTAAACAATCGACCTGTCTCGAAACTCGATTCCGTTTTGACATCATTACCTCCTTTCGAGTAGTAACCATTTCAAAATTACTCTTGACATCTTTTCACACTGTGTGCATCGTGCGATCCTCGAAACATGGAAAGCGCGGTTAGATACACGGTGAGCGAGCTTCACATGTTGCGGACTCACCCCACGCTGACCTCTAAAAAAGTCGAAGAAAAAATGCGTGAGGTTCTTCAAAACGCCAAGACCAATGATTCATTCGACGTTGAGTATCAGTGGAACTTTTATCGGCGATTGGGTATAGCGTTGCGAAAGGCGGGACGGTGATGATGAGAGACACAAAGAGATGGCCGGACGTTACAGTCGATCAAAGGGCCTGGGAACTGGCGAAGGAACTCTGTGGTGCTGAGGCGATCTTCTCGCACATCGCGCAAAAAGCCCAATGGATCAAGAGTGTGTTGTTGACCGCGAAAGCAAAGGAGGCTGCTTAGATGACGTTTCAAATCACAGTTCGCAAAGATAGTCAAGGGCGTGTTATGAGCACAGCCCATGAGGAACTGACGGGTACGTGGGTTGCTTCCACATCTGTGTACGCGAAGCTCATCGAGCTTCTTCAAACCAATTTTCCTCATTGCACGATCAGGAGGGTCAAATGATAGACGAAATCCTTACCATCGACGAACTCGGGGCCTTGTTAAAGATGTCGCGCCGTCAGATTTACGAGATGACCTCGAAGCGCACTCGTGCTAAACAACAACATCCGCTTCCTCTCTTGCGGGTGAATGGAAACCTTCGCTTCTCGAAGTCCTCTGTAGAGGCGTGGCTCCAAAAACTACAGGAGGTGGGTTAATTGTATCCCGGCGAACCTGGACCTGATCTCAATGCTGTCGCGATCATCAACCACAAACTGAACGACGTGACGATTCGCTCTGAAGGTGTGACCACGCTTCGGAATGCGGCTCTGTACCTGAATGATGAAAGTTGTGAGATGTCACCGAACGGCTACATGTGAGAATGTCACCGTTCGATTACATTCTTGTCTAGATATTTTAAAAGACTTTCGTTGTCAGATGTGTGACGGGCCGCCTCAGCGATTTCCATCAACCACGCCTTGAAATCCGTAGCGTCGGACAGACTCATCCCGGATACTCTCGCGGTACACACTCGCGAGGCGAGCTGCTCAAGGATTTCCACTGTGTCTCTCATAACGAATCAACCCGTCCCATTTCTCTCGCGTCGAGGGTAGTAGGCTTCGGGGTTTTTCCTTTCAGGTAGAAGACGATTCAGGGCCTCGATCAACCGTCGCAGCCTTTCCACGTCCCCTTCCTTAAATTCCTTTTGCAAGATGGTGATTTGTCGTGCAAGCTCACGAAGATTGTGAATATCCGCAGAAGAAAAACTCTGTGACGAAGACAAGACCAACCCCCATTTAACGTGTGATGTTTATATCCTGAGTACGGGGTCTATAGCCCTTCCTGCCGTGGGAAGTTTGCGCTGATGATAACAGGGGATGGGTAGATCGTTAAATATAAAGTTTGGGAAGCGGTTACGTTTACTTAGGAAGGTCAAGGCTAAGTCCTTGGCCCAAGTCGCGGGCCTAGCGGCGATGGACGTGAAATTCCTTGCTGATTTGGAACACGGGAGGAAGGAGGCTTGTCTCGGGACGCTGAAGAAGGTCAGCCGGGGACTCAGGGTCACTATTAGCGAGTTGATGGAGGGTTTGTAGGGTGCATGAATTTCATACACTTGCACGTCACGTTATAATTCTATGTGCTCAGTTATCCCGAACAGGAAAAACTACAGGAGTTGATGATCGAACTGTCCATCAAGATTGACAGGATCGCCGACTTCGGTCTTGTGGGTGAGGTTTTCAACAATTATATTGACGAGATCAGAATGGCTTTTCCTGATCTGAAGATAGAGAGAAACGAGGCCGCCCTCATCATCGGGATGATCTTCGCTGAGGTAAGGCCGAAGTTTCGACGACAAGAAGTCGAAAAGAGTCTAGAGCTTGTCAGAAACCCTAAAAACAGTTTTATTGAATTGTTGAAGAGGCTCGACATCGAAATTCCGGCGTGGTTGACAGCGAGAGCTAAAAAGAAGGAGCCTCACCCTTCCTGATATCTGCCGCCTTCTGCTGTCGCGCCGGACTCGGCTCGAACAGGTCGGCGTTCGTAGGCATGAACCACCAGGATTTATGGTTATGCTGTTGATGTTTCACCCCCGCATACTTGCGTACCCGGTGCATGTTCATGTCATCAACCTTGAAGCCACATGACTTCAGGAATTGTTCACACTCTGCTGCGGGCCTCTTCCCTGACATCAAAAAGTTCTTCAGCTCGCTGCTCGCCTCGCGCTCTTGAGAGAGTTGTTTATTCGGTACTCGGTCGAGAGCATCTTCGACCGTCTGCTCTGAGTCTCCGTCCCACACAACCTTCACCACACTGGCCTTGATGCCGTCAAAGTCCTGTTCCACCTCTACGGTGTGATAACGATAAGACTTGTCCTTCTTGCCTCGCGCCGGGGACATCAGGTGCGCGTACTTGTTGTCCTTCGCTTCCTTGTCCTCGCCAAACAGGTACACAGAGCGGGCGACACCGGCGAAGGCCGCCGCGCCCATGATGCGGGCGAGTGGATCGGTGTTCTCCGAGGACTTATTGAGGTGCCCCACTGTGATGACGACGATCCCGAGTTCCTCGGCGAGAGAGGCAAGGGGAGTGAGGACCTGGCGGACATCCTCTTCCGCGTTCATCTTCAACTTTCCGAGATAGTTCGTGATCGGGTCGATGACGATCAAGCCGAGGTCTTTCATCTCTCGGGCTAGAGTGCATATGATACTGATGTCCCGGTCGAGCGCGACGAGGGAGTCGTATTGATCGTCATTTTTCTTGATCTTCACTCCACGGACACAGCGAAGTGATCCTCTCACGCCTCCGGCGAGGTAATAGCGCGGGAGAATCATGTCCTCGATCCCGTCCTCGATATTCATCAGGATCGCCTTCTTTGGTCCCCCGGCATTATGTGAACCATCGGGCCACACATCACCCCGAGTCAAACGGGCGATAAGGTCAATCGTCACCGGGGACTTCCCTTCACTCGATCTTCCCGCGAAGTGAACGAGCTTCCCAAGGGGAAGAACCGGGTCCCACATATACACCAGAGGTTTTGTCTTCATCTCGTTGTCCCACGGTGCGTCGATACTGACGACCGTCATCTCACTCTTCCGTTCGTTCCTCTTCTGTATGTTTTCGCGGGCGAATTGGATCGCCTTCTCGATCTCACCCTTCCCAAGGCGTTCCCATTTCTCTTTCCAATGGGTTTCGTTGTAGATCGCGGACCGTTTGAATTCCTCTTCGACCTTCACAGGGTCGAGAACATGTTTGATCGCGAGCAATGTCAAGAGCGACTGGACCATCGGCGAGAGGTCAGGGTAATCGGTCCGCGTCATCAGCTCTTCGATCTTCGCCACGGTGGTTGCGAAGGTCGTGATCTTTTGAGCCGGGTTCTTGGGTTCATCCTTTCCGTAATTCTTCACGCGGTTGTACCACTCCTTCACCTCAGAAGGAGTGAAGCGACGAATCTCTTCGTATCCCTCCAACACCGCGCCGGTCACCGTCAGGTAACGGTTCGTCGAATAAATCTCACGTCCATCTTTTCTGTGGCCTTCGGGGTACGGCGGCTCTCCATGTAACCACATATGGACCCCCGTTCCGCTCGGACTGATTTCGGTGTAGGTGTTCGCGTCTTTAATCCACCCCAGAGCGGAGGCTTCGATCTCACCAGTATCAGGGTTCCGGCAGTCGTCTATGTCGATACCGCAGAAAGGCTTCCCAAGCACACAGCCAAGGCCGCGTGTCGGGTACACACTGAGAACGGTAGAAGGGTGTTTTAGTGGAATATTTTCTTGGTGAGCTTTCAGTGCGATGTCATAAGTCGTCCATGTACTGAAGTCGTTGTGTTTCGCCAATTCCCCCGTCTTTGCATCATACGGGGGTTTCATATTCCTCCTCAGTTTTTCCCCATCTTGCACGTCACACAAACACCACAACACCCAACGATGAGTGCGCTTCAGCTCCTCGGGGATACCTGAAATATTGAGTGGAATCATGATTTTTATTGGTTAGCTTATAGCTGTAGATGAACGGAGCGCGTGTCCGGTATTGCCGGAGGCATTTATCGCGCTCCCTCTTGTGTTCCTCCAAACCATAACACGCACGGCTCGCGTTACATCGCAGAGCCGCATTAGTAGCGGTGTTTTGGAACAGATGCTCAATTTTGGAACAAATGCTCAAGACTGTTACATCATGCCCAGAGCTTGAGCACACGTATAGCTTAAAGTTCGTTTTTGCTTGCGCCTGGTGTGTGTAGCAACTAAAGTCGAACTCGTTGCAACCCTCCCCCACATTCACCTTTATGAAAATCAAACTCAATCAGATCGTCTCCAGCCCGTTCCGAGACTTCACCATTAACCCGCTCGATGAGGAAAAGATCATCGCGCTGATCGAGTCGATACAGACAACTGGCTTCTGGAAAAACATCGTTGTTCGCGAGATCAAGAACGGGAAGTTCGAGATTGTCTTCGGTCATCATCGCGCCGAGGCCCTTCGTCGGTTGAAGATCGAAATTGCTGACTTTGAAGTCATCAAGGCAACCGACGCTGAGGTGCTTCAGAAGTGGTCCCGCGATCACAGTGATGTCTTCAATCACGACATCTTCGGTGTATTCGAGCTGGTGATCGCCACTGTGAACGCGCTCGGGAACGGTTCGATCACTCTTCCGATTGGGGATCAAGCAAAGCTCGAATATCGACGAACGGCCCCTGGTTTCAAAAAGGGTGGATGTGTACGGGAATCCGGTACAGATTACACAAATAAATCTCTTGCTGTTTTTCTGGGGATGACGCGAAAACACCGTGATGGTGTCGCGGCTGACGAGAACGTCGAGGTCGTTCTCGACGTTGAGGAACTGATCGAGCGTCGCATTTGGAAGCGAAGTGACATCAGGAACCACGTCGGTAAGAACGGGAAGGTCACTAAGGAAGCTCTACGTCAAGGGATTCAGGCAAGCATCCTCGCGGAGACTCGCCGGAAGGAAGTCATCACGCGGCAGACCGAAGAGTTCCAGCGACAACAGGCTGAACAAAAGAAGAAGTTCGAGGAGGCCGATAAAGCTCAGGCCGAGGCCGAGCGTGTCGCACTCGAAGCTCGTCGGAAGGAAGCCGAGCTGAAGAAACAGGTGTACGCCGAGGAGAGGACGAAGAAAGAACAGCAGAGGGTTCGCGATGCAGAGGCGAAGCGCAAGCAAGCGGAGGAAGCTCTCCGTAAAGCCGAGGAACGGAAGGAGCGCGAGCAAAAACGCATCACGCGCTCGAAGAAAAGCAAAGAGGACGAGCAACGACAGAAGCAGAAGGATGTCGAGGAACAAAATCGTCGTCGGGAACTCAGCCGAGCTGAGTGGGTGAAGACCGTCATCGGTCGCGTCCAGAAGATGTATGACTCGCATGATCTCGTCCGCAACAACGTTCGGGGGTTCATCGGAAAGGCCGCTCCCATCACCATCGACGAGAAGAATAAGCTCGTCGGCGCTCTCAAGGAACTCTGTGCTCGGGTCACAGAAGACATCGAGAATCTCCGGTGACTTTCCGTAAGCACACCCCTGAGTCCACCGAGCGAATGATCGCGAGAAAGGTTACCCCCCGATGGGGTAAGCGGATGACCACCTCGCGACCTGCTGCCCCGCCTGTTGGCGAGGTCAGGTCTTACTCGAAGGAAGTGATT
>Ga0206966_1086_pt1 | contig 28906 bp, 28 predicted proteins | sample Alteio_BWOrgHeat_23_FD_152970 | JGI IMG/M metagenome (GOLD analysis project Ga0206966, IMG submission 152970) | Enriched cells from forest soil in Barre Woods Harvard Forest LTER site, Petersham, Massachusetts, United States -... | ecosystem: Environmental > Terrestrial > Soil > Temperate forest >...
TCGGTCCCGCAGGTCGCCGGGCCAACGGGCGTGTAGATAGTGAAATTCGACGAGGTGAGAGGAGGTAAGTTGTTAAGTTGGGAGAACAGGTTGGCATCAGCCGCGATCGTATTCGAGCCGAAGGCATCGACAATCACGATCGTCTGACCCGTCCCATCCAGGCCGTTTTTGTAGACTTTGTCCAGGCCGTACGCCTTCTCCATTTCCGCCGCATCGTACCCGCACGAAGGTAGGTTGGGCGGGGCGCTGTTGATGTCCGCTCCATACCGGTTGCCGGCATAGATGGCCTTCGGAGTGCTTCCTCCCGTGGTAAAAGTTTTGCTCTCCGGCGCACGCAGGCACTGCCCGCTGAAGAAGAGTCCATCGGCGCCCGCGGCCGACGGTTTAACGCCCGCGTACGGCATGCGGGTTTCGGGATTCATGGCAGGGCTCACATTTGCCTTGTAAGAAAGATCGCTCAAACCCTGTACCGTCGCCACCACCGCACTTGCGGCCGGCTCTTTGATCAAAGGTGCAGACGTTGTTGCGTGATGCGCCACGCCGTTGACCATCACGCGCTTGATCGTAGTGTTAAACGCCGCCTGGGCGTCTCCCACCCGTCCTTGCGCTACGACAAAGTGATTGTTTCTGTCGATCGAGGTGACTCTCATATTGTGGGCGGCAAGGAAACTGCGGGCCGTTGCCACGTCCTTCGCTGTAGGCGCGAACTGGCTATGGAATTCCTTCAGCGTGAGAAATTTGTGATAGTTTGGCGAGCTTTTGTCGTACATTTGCTCGACCATCGTGTCCAGCGCCGTCTTGTTATGCGGTTTCAACCAAACGGTCACTGAAATCTGCTTTGACTCATCTTCAGGGCCCAAGTTCTGCGCCTGTTTGAGGGAGGCGGCGAATCCAGGACTTGCCATCAAGGCCAGAATTCCCAGGGAAAGGGAAACTCGGATACCCAACTGAGACAGACGTCTGTTAACGGGCATATCTTGTTACTCCTTTTGGCGTTTCTTCTATATCAAGGTAGGGGATGCTCACACACTTTGGCCGACTAGGTTTGTGCGGGCAACGAGATACAGTTGTTGTCAGGCAAATACACACTGACTCTGCAGTTCATGTCAAGAAACTCCTCCTCGTGAATTGAAACAAGGCGAAAAAATTAAAGAATGTGACATACGGTGTCTCGAAAGCAACGAGCGACATCTGACTGATGACGAATGGAAATCTCGCCGATCAATCAAGGCTTTAGAACGCCCTGTTTCCAGGGCAAATCAAGGGATTCAATCGAAGAGTTGCGAGGGAACTGGCCATGGCTCAAGAAATTCCTCCTTATCTGCTTCTGTCTGTCAACCCCGACGAAAGTAACCTATACGTGTAAACTAATGAAACCAAACTACATTCTGCGAGAAATAGTTGGCTGGGAATTTCCCCAACTTGATAAACTAGAACTAGGGCCAAATTCAAACGACCGAGGAGCAGCTATAGCTTATCCACTTCACCGGCTCTAAGTCCTTTGTTATCAAAGCAAATCAAAAACACATTTCGTTTCAAACGCTTGTCAACGATTTGGCTCGTAACTACCACCGAATCAAACACTTGTTAGAACACTCCGGGACAGAGGTACCGCCGATGGTCCAGGAATGCCGCCGCTGCCAGAGCAATGGATCCCGCTGCCGCCCGGTTGCCCTCACTGGCCGGCCGCTCTGCCAATACCATCAGAACCGCCAGCCTCGTCGGCGCCGCTCTATCATCCCGGCCCAGCGTCAGACTCTCGACCACGGGGCCATCCCTGTCCCGAGCCCCATGCGACCCTCGAACTGGTCTTTCCCGAAGACCGCGCCTCTATCCAGATCAACCTCTTCTGCGTCCTCGAAGCCCTGAGCGAAAACCGCATCGACACTCTTGCCAAGAAGCGCATTTACGGGCGGATATTGACTTTTGAAGTCCAGGTGGACCACAGGTAAAGCGGTATGCCGAATCCGGCATTCCGCCCTACCACCGTCGTTTTCGGCGGCACGATCCCCATTTTTCGGCAGGTATGCTTTAGCGATTGAAGCCGGTGAGTATGCTCGGTCTGGGCTCAGGTCCAGACCATGTTGGTCAAATTCGTGTTTCAGCGCGTTGAAGACCTTGAGCTCTGAGCCCTTGAGTCTCTGTGCTCTGGACGCTGCCCTCAATGTTGTACTCTCGTTACGACTCTGAAAGTGTCGTGAGGTTGCGGTCCAGAGAGCGACGAAGCCATGCCGGCAAGAACGAGTATCAGATGCACCATCGTCGTTCCCTGTTACAACGAAGCCCACCGTCTGCCGGTGGAGAGGTTCGTCGAATTCCTTCATCGCGAACACGAAATAGGATTTCTCTTCGTCAACGACGGCAGTACGGACAATACGCTTGAGATTCTGGAAACACTGCAGCGAGTATGCGGTCCATCGGTGGAGGTGCTCCATAAACCGGTGAATGCGGGAAAGAGCGAAGCCGTTCGCGACGGAATGCTGCGTGCGATTGAACTGGGCAGGGGCAGTTTCGTGGGATTCTGGGATGCCGATCTGGCCACTCCCCTGCAGGCCATACCTGCCTTGCTGCAGAAGCTCATCGACCATCCCCAATTGCAGATGGTCTTCGGGGCGCGGATCAGGCTGCTCGGGCGGCAGGTGAATCGGCGGGCGGTCCGGCACTATCTGGGCCGGGTCTTCGCGACGGTCGTCTCTATTGTCTTGCGTCTCCCCATCTACGACACGCAATGCGGCGCAAAGATCTTTCGCATCACGCCTGCCTTATCGAAGGTCTTGGGGCAGCCATTTACTTCGCGATGGGTCTTCGATGTGGAGCTTCTCGCGCGGTTTATCGCGCTCGACGAAGGAGACGTACAACCCTTGCACGATTCGATTTACGAATTCCCGCTGGACAATTGGGAAGACGTCGCCGGATCGAAGGTAAAGCCCGGCGATTTCCTCCTGGCATTCATCGACACGTTCAGGATTTACCGAAAATATCTCCGCTAGCCCTGGAACGAAGGACGCAGGCTAACTGGATGCTTTCAGTATGCCGATAGAAGTCATCGTGCAGGCTAGCATCCATACAAAATTGACGGTCATTAGCGGGCCAATGCGATGGTACAGAACCGCATCCATCGCGTGTAGCGAGATCACTTCTGTCGACCAGGCGCCGATCGAAAGCAGGGCTCCCCATATCGCCAATACAACGCCTGGGTTTGAAGAGAACCTTCGTCCCGCAGCACCCATCCCAACTAGGAGAAGAACTCCAAGGACTGTCAGCGACCCTGCCTGTGGCCAGTGCCGTTGGTTGTACCAATGGTTGGCCATTGCCTGGCCCTCCAATAGGTCGTGAAGTTTCCATCTCCAATCGAAGACGATATCGAAGAACAACGCCATGTTCAAAATTCCAAGGATGACCGTAAGGCGGGCGATCTGCTTATCGCGTCGAGCCCTGACCCATGCCACTCCACACAATGCGGCCGCAACGAGATAAGCCGCCATCCCACTTGCCCGCACAGGGGTCAACCACTCTGCGACTGTTCTCATGTTTGTGGCTCATCCCTTATAGTAAATTCTGCTGAACCCGAGGGCCCGTTGTGATTCCACCCTTGTTGGCGTTCTTCGGATGGATTCCCATTTCGCTGCTGTTCTTTCGGCGTTATCCCATTCGTGTCGCCATACTTCTGAATTTCATCGGCGGCTGGGCCGTGCTCCCGGCGGCCCACTACGCATTCAGCAGCGATCCTGATCCTTATTGGATTCTCGGCAATAGCCTGCCCACGGATTACTTCCTTACAAAGGCGACCGTCACTGGCCTCACTGGTCTTCTGTGGGTGCTGCTTTTTGACCGGCAGATATTCCGCAGCTTCCGGCTTACCTTCTGGGACCTGCCCATGCTCATGTGGTGCGTGGTCCCACTCCTCTCCGCCATTGCTAATCCTGAGTTCTTTGGTCAGGGTGTTGTGGGCCTGCTTTACCAGCTTCTCGCCTGGGGCGTGCCTTATGTGCTGGGCCGTCTTTACTTCTCCGATACCGCCTCCCTTCGTCTGGCGGCGAAAGCTTTCGTTATCGCCGGCCTGCTCTATGTCCCCATTTGCCTAATCGAGATAGGGGCCGGACCGCAATTCTATGCGCATCTCTACGGTTATCAACCCCATCGCTGGGCGCGAGCGCACCGCTATTTCGGATTTCGTCCAATCGGCTTGCTCGAGAACGGCACCCAGCTTGGCATCTGGATGGCGACCTCCGCTTTGATCGCCGTCTGGCTGTGGCTGCGCCACACGGTTGATCGCATACTCGGGCTGCCCACGGCATGGGCGGCCATTATTCTGAGCGTTGTCACCTTGTTGTGCCAATCCGGCGGCAGTATTCTCCTGTTCGTCGGGCTAATGCCGTTTGTCTTCGTCAGCCGTCGTTACTTTCCCCGCGTATTAGCGATCTTTCTGGCACTCGGCATCCTGTTATTCGCCAGCCTCCGGTTGACCAACGCCGTCTCCGTCCGGGCTCTGATCAAACGCAATCCAGCGGCTCACTCGGCCGCTGTCTTTCTTAAAGATATCGGGCGCGGCTCTCTTGTGCTTCGTCTCGAGCAAGACGAGCGGACAGTGGACCTGGCGCTCGAGCAGCCCATTCTCGGTTCGAACCAGTGGGACTGGTGGCGCAACTCCGGTCTGCGGCCAGCCGGACTGTGGTTGCTGGCATTTGGCATGTATGGCTTGTTCGGGCTGCTAGCCCTGCAAGCCGTTCAGCTGATTCCCGTCATCCGCGTGGTCTGGTTTCCTCTGGCCCGATCCGACATTGAGGACCTCAATCTGCGCCATGCTTTTGTTGCAGTCATCCTCATGACCGCCATCGATAACCTGCTCAATAGTGCGATGATTTTGCCCCTACTGCTGGTCATAGGAGGCATGAGCACATGGGAGGCTGCCGCCAGCGCAGTTCGCGTCGACATACAGTCTCCCGGCGAGGGTGACTCTTTTGAAGAAACCGGCCTTGACATAATTCGTTTCGGCGAACCTCAGCCCCCTGTAGTTAGCCGGCGCACATCCGGCACCTTTTATCCCAACCACCCTGGTTTGAAACACGCCGACGAAGTCGACCGGGTTGCTGCAGATAAACCTTCCTGAGCCATCGCTTGTGCCCAGGTGCCCGCATTTCCGGTCCCGTGAATTCAAGTCGAGCGGTGTCTCGAATCACGCGTTGGAGCAGGCTAACGCCCTCTCGCGCTTTGACAAGTGTTTGATTCGGCGGGAGTTGCCAACCTTAATGTTTGCAAAGGTGTGAGGACATCGGTCTCGGTCCGACTTTAAGAATCTGGTCGGAAGAACACTGAGTAACTTGCGATTCAATATCACATTCTTGTACCAATAGACACTACAGGCATCGTCTGGTCTGCCTGTGGTCTTCGATCGAACCAAGGTCTTGCGCACCACACCGGTCACCTAAAAAGCCAAGCACCAGCCTGAGACATTACGACCCATCACTGACGACCATCGATGACATCAACGGAATTGGGCTCCAATAAGCATCTGGCATCCTGGTACTACAAGCTTTGGCGCTGGTTGTTGACTGCATTTTCATTCCTGGGACAGCTGTTTCTGGTCGTCTGGGCAAGCCTCGCACTTTTTTATTCGAATCTTCCCTGGGGTTGGCTGCGTCTGCTGCTGGCGCTGGCTTTTCTGAGCTTTGGCATCTGGGTCTTCTCGCGGCCGCGCACGGCAGGCACGTATCGCGCATTCGCGGGGCTGTTTATATTTGTCCTGGTCTGGTATGCCGCCAGGCGGCCCTCTCATGATCGCCCATGGCAGCCGGACGTTGCAGTAATGCCGCGGGCGATCATCGATGGGGACCGGGTGCGAATCACTGGCGTCCGCAATTTTGAATATCGCAGCGTGACCGATTTCACCCCGCGATGGGAAGAGCGTGAGGTCCAGGTCTCGCATCTGACCTCGATTGATTTCTACGTGTCCTTCTGGATGCAGGGACCGGTGGGGCATACCTTCCTGACGTTCAATTTCGATAATGCGCCCCCTCTGTGCGTCTCCATCGAAACGAGGCCGGAAGTGGGTGAAAGCTTCTCACCGATCGGATCGATGTTCAAGAAATTCGAGTTGATTTACGTGGTGGGTGATGAACGCGACCTGGTGCGGGTTCGCACTAATTACCGGCACGAAGATGTGTATCTCTACCACCTGTATATATCCCAGGCAAGCGCGCGCGGGCTTCTCCTGATCTACCTTGATCGGATCAACGAACTCGCAGACCGGCCGGAATGGTATCACCTGCTGAACAGCAGCTGCACAGTCAATATTGTGCGTTATGCGAGAGCCGTTGGCGGGTCGACGGGATTCAATATCCGTTATTTTCTCAATGGGTTCATGGCTAGCTATCTCTACACCCGAGGTTTCCTGAACACGACAATACCGTTCAAGGAACTTCGGCAGCGTTCATGGATCAATGACGTAGCGCAAGCTGCAGATGACAGTCCGAATTTCTCAGAGCTCATTCGCGCGGACCTGCCTCAGAAACAACCCTAACTTGCCTCAGAAACAACCCTAACTAAGTCCCATGTGTCCGAGTGTGCGGAGTACTCGTATGAGGACACCGGCTGCGACAACCTACGTTAATCGAGGCGAACGAGGTAGGCTTCCCCTTCCTTAGGGTTGATGCTTTTGGCGATCTCGACGGCGCGCGCGCGGTCGTCGGCCTGGGGCCGGATGCGCACCCAGTGGCCAGTTGGTCCCGTGAACTCGATAACGTTAGCTGTCTCGTATTTGCGCGAGAGGTGTTCTTCCAGCTGGATAGCGTCGTTTTCCTTCGAGAAAGCTCCCACCTGAACGCACCAGCGTCCACCCTGTTCGATAGGGTGGGGTGCATCGTAGACCTCAATCTTTACCATTGCCGTGCCGGGACGCCAGACGCCCACCGCTTTGGCGGCGCCGATGGAGAGATCGACGACGCGGTCGGGAACGAAGGGTCCGCGATCGGTGATGCGCATGATGGCCGACTGCCCGGTTTGAAGATTGGTGACTCGGATCAGCGAGCCCATGGGCAGAGTGCGATGCGCGGCAGAGATTCCGTTCTGATCGTAGATCTGTCCGTTGGCGCCGCGATGGGCGTGGTAGTTGGGTCCATACCAGCTGGCCATGCCCTGCTCAGTGTAGATGGGCGTGCGCGAGTTAACGATGGCCTCATCGGGACTCATCGCCGGTTCGGTTGCTGCGGGCTGTGGCGATTCGGCGGCCGAAGCGGTGATCGGCGGTGGGGCCGGTCGCGGTGGGGGAACGACCGGCGGCGGAGGCGGTGTGTAGGCAATCTGCGTGCGATGGCTGCATCCAGCGATGCAAAGCAGTGCGGTACAGCAGGCGAGCGACGCGACGGCCGGCCTGCTCATCTTATTTGTCCTTATCCGAGCCCGGACCTTGGCCGGAACCCGGACCCGGGCCGGGTTCGATGGTGTGGCGATCGATGAGTTCGGCGAGCTTAATCAACTCCTGGGAGGCAACGCGCAACGCCTTCGATGAGTTTTCACGGGCGCTGGGCACGACCTCATCGTTGAGATAGGCGATGACCTTTTTCACTTCTTCCTCGACCCGAGGGACGGCCTTATTCAGGGTCTCATCCACTTTGCGACCGAATTCTTCGAATCCGCTGCCGGGCTGGCTGGTCATAGTGTCCTCACGCACGCGTACTCAGGGCAAGTATCGGCATGGCTGGCGGCGAAAAGCAATGGCAGATCACTAGCGGTGCCGTATGAGTTACTGGCGATCTGCGCGTTCCTGTGTCCGTACAGACATCCCGGAATCGCGAATCACTCTCTTATAGAGCGGTTCTCCCGCGACAAGTTGCGGATGAAGGTTTGACTGCGGCGCTTCTACATGTGGAGGGACCATTTTATGTGGAAGAGACATTTGCCTGATGTCAACTAAGAGAGTCTTGTTACGGTTCTATTTTCTGGCCGTGATTTTGCTCGCGGCTCTTCCTGCGTTTTGCGAGAAGCCCACGTCGCCTGCGACAGATGACACGCTTCCCAGCGCGCCTCCCGTACACCTCTCGGATCCGGGTCAGATTGCCGAATCGAAATGGTTTGGCGTTGTCGATCCGGGCGAGAAGATACCTCCGCTGTATGCGCACGATAAGATGATGTTCTGGCTGCACGAGGAGTTCGGGCCGCTGAGTCTGCTTCCCGCCTTCACCTCTTCCGGGTGGGAGCAGCTGGTGGATCGCGATCCAAAATATGGATCGGACTCGGGCGCGTATGGCGAGCGGCTGGGGGCTGCGGCGGTGCGCGAGGCCAGCATGCGATTCTTCTCCGACAGCCTGCTGCCTACGCTGACCCATGAGGATCCACGCTATTTTCGTCGAGCACGCGGAGGAATCATGGCGCGCGGCGAGTACGCGGCAGAACGTGTGTTCGTATGCCAACGCGATGATGGGTCGCGAGGCTTCAACTACTCGGACACCATGGGTAGGGCCGCAGCTTCGGCGCTGACAATGACGTACTATCCACGGCCGAGCGCGAATGTGAGAGTGGCGGCAACGACCTGGGGCGTGTCACTGGCTGGACTTGCGGGGAACAACCTGTTTCTTGAGTTCTGGCCGGATGTTCGGGATGCGGTGTTTCATCGCCATAAGAAAAATGAGGCCCAGTAACGGGCTCCGTTCACGGGCGGCAATTCCCATCCGGGTGCGAATTTTCACCGTTCAGTTGTTAATGATTTCACTCCTCCTGCCCGTTGCCTATGCTAAGTACTGGTAAAGTCTTCTGGAAGCAGCAGTTGCCCGGAAGACGTCCCGGCGGCACGGCAGGCCCGCAGCCGGTTTGGACCCCAAATTTCATTTCCCCCGGCGAGGGGACAGACCTGCAAAGAGGAGACTGATACATGTCGAAAGCCGTCAAGTACGCTGAGAGGACACTCACCGCTGCGGCTCAGGGAGCATGGACCGTGTTCGAGAAGCTGAACAGCATCCGGCCCAACGCATCCTTTACCCCCAAGTGGTCGGACAAGCCGCTGCTCAAGTCGTATCAGAAAGAAAAGCCTCCTCTCGGCTGGCCGCGCACGACAGACTCCCTCTGTCCCAAGTGCGTGCCAGAGATTCGCCAGCAGATCATTGACGGCAAACTACCGCACGAGATCCTGCTGAACGAAAAGGTCGGCGAGATCAAGGCGCAGATCATCGAGCGTGACGGTAAGATCCTGATGGTGAAGGATTGCCCCAAGCACGGGCACTTCGAAGACGTGATGTCGATCGACACCGCTTTCTTTAAGCACCTCGAAGAGGTTTTCCCGGGCCGCGACATCAAGGCGCACAACGACGAGAAGCTGCATAACCACGGCACGTCGACCGTGACGCACGGGCGCGGATCGGTGCTGACGATCGACCTCACCAACCGCTGCAACATGATGTGCGATCCCTGCTTTATGGATGCGAACCAGGTGGGCTTTGTCCACGAGCTGACGTGGGAAGAAATCAAGACCATGCTGGACAACGCTATCACCATCAAGCCGCGCCGCCAGATGTCGGTCCAGTTCTCGGGTGGCGAGCCGACACTTTCGCCGTACTTCCTCGACGCCGTCGCCTACGCCCGCAAGGTTGGTTACAACTCGGTGCAGGCGGCTACCAACGGTATCGAGTTTGCGAAGTCGAAAGAACTTTGCCGCGCCGCAGCTGAGGCGGGTCTGCGCTATGCATATCTGCAGTTCGACGGCATCGGCAACGCTGCTAACTCGCACCGCAAGGTCGGCAATCTATTCGATGTGAAGCTGCAGGCCATCCACAATCTGCACGAGGCCGGCGTGGATATCGTTCCGGTGACCACCATCATCAACGGAATCAATAACGAGCAGGTAGGCCGCATCGTCCAGTTTGCGCTAGACAATCCGAAGAAGATCAACTTCATCAGCTTCCAGCCGGTGTCATTCACCGGCCGCGACGAGGCGGTGAGTAATGAGCGCCGCGAAGCGCAGCGCTACACGCTGAGCCACATGGCGCACGACATCAAAGACCAGATGGGCCTGGGCGAGCCGGTCCGCGATTGGTTCCCAATCAGCTTTATGAGCACCTTCTCCGACTGGGCCGACCTGGTACACGGGCCGAACCACGACTGGGGCCAGCTCTCCTGCGGATGCCACCCGAATTGCGGCATTGGCATGGCGCTGATGATCGATAAGGAAACGAAGGAAGCCGTTCCGGTGACCGCATTCCTCAACGCCGATCGACTCGCGAAGGACATTGCCAAGATCAACGATGCAGCCCGCGGCAAGTTTCTTTCGATCTTCGGCGTCATGCTGGCACTGCTGCGCAACTACGACCCGACCAAGTCACCCAAGCATTTCAAGATCCTTGACCTGCTGCAGAAGTTCGACAAGTGCTTTGGCGCGACTGGCCGCAACTACGGCAAGGTCACCGGCGACCGCACAATGGCCGACATCGAGAAGCGCCGCGCCGACCGCTGGAACTTTCTGTTCATCGCCGGCATGTGGTTCCAGGACCTCTTCAACTATGACTTCCGTCGCACCGAGCAGTGCATCATTCCCTACGCGACACAGGAAGGCGAGATCAGCTTCTGCGCGTACAACACGGGCGTGGGCTGGCGCAACATCATCGAGAAGATGCACATGACTTCCACGCTCACCAAGTGGTACGAAGAGCATGGGCGGCATGAGATCTTCGCCGGCGGCAAGAAGGTCGGGATGGGCGACGCGCAGCACACATTGGTTCTGCACAAGGAGCATGTGGACGCGGCGGCCAACGACACCCTCGACAAACTGGGAATCGCGAAAAACTCTCGCGAAGAGAAGGTTCGCGCGCGCGACGCGAAGATCAAGCAGGATGCCGAGAATGCGCAGATGGCCAAGCTGTATCGCGAGCACGTTTTGGGCGAGAAGCCGGTCCAGGGAATTGTGCCGATCACCTCGATCGCTCCGGCTCCCAAGGTTGTTCAGGCCGAAGAACCCGTAATGGGCGATTAGCCATCGAGGCACACGCGCCTTCAGCGCAAAAAAAAGGCAAAGGCCACTCCGAATGGGGTGGCTTTTTTGCCTATGCTGGTTTCGTCTGGATGTGCTCCGGCTGCACACCCATGCCGACAAAGCGTGCGGCGAGGTGCGGAAATCCGGGCAGGCTGGTGAGGAAGCGTAGTGCCAATGCGGGCTTGACCGGTCCGGGATTGTGAAGGACGCGGTTGAGAATGCGGTGCGCAAAGACCTGCACACGCTGCGTCTTGTGGACGGCTCCCTCGCGGTAGTGCTGGACCTCTTCAAGGTGCAATGCGGTGAGCGCGCCAGTACGAAGCGGTTCTGTAAGCATGTTCGCTGTGGCGACCGCGTCCTGAATGGCGATATTGATGCCGATGCCGCCTACGGGGGACATGGCGTGGGCGGCGTCTCCGATGCAGAGCAAACCAGGCAAGGACCAGCGCTCAAGGTGGTTGATCTGGACGGATAGAAGCTTGACCTTGTCCCAGGAGTCAATCTCGGCGGTGCGTCCGGCGAGAAAGGGAACAATCCGTTCGATGCCGGCATGGAATTTATCGAGGCCGTCCTGCTGGATCTGGTCGAAACCTCCCTTGGCGATGATGTATGCGGTCTGGAAATAGTCGATGCGATTGATGAGGACGAGGAGACGGCCATAGTTGACGTAGCCGAGACCCGTTTCCGGGTCAGAGGGCTGACGCGCGATACGGAACCAGAGAACGTCGATGGGGACACCCTCTTCCGCGAGAGGCAGGCGGGCGGTCTCCCGTGAGATGGCGTGGCGGCCATCGCATCCAACGGTAAGATCGGCACGGATCTCCGCCGGACCATCGGGTGTGTTAGCGCGGACGCCGGTGACAACTCGATCGTTTTCGATGAGCCCCGTAACTTCCCAACCCATGCGCAGTGTGAAGCTCGGATAACGGGCGGCCTCCGCGGCGAGGAAGTTCAAGAGATCCCACTGCGGCATGAGTGCGACAAACTTTGCGTGTGTGGGCAGATGCGTGAAGTCACCGATCTCGAAGCTCTGTCCTCCGACCATAGCAGCGATTCGATCCAGCTGGGTGTGGCGAATTTCAAGGAGCTTGTCGAGCAGGCCCAGTTCGTCCATCAGCTCCAGCGTGGAGGGGTGGATGGTATCGCCGCGAAAATCGCGGAAGAAGTCCTTGTGCTTTTCGAGTATGGTGACGGGGAGTCCGGCCCGGGCCAATAAGAGGCCAAGCATAATACCGGCCGGCCCTCCACCGATGATGCAGGTTGTTTGCATGAACGGACTCCACTATCAGATGCGGTCCGGTGGTCTATTAATCAGCTGTGATCTCGATAAACGCTTCAGTTGATCGTCAATTGATCGAGGGCTCGCTCAAACGCAGAACGAGGCACTTCGCCGCTCCCCCCGCCTTCAGGAATTCACTCAGCTTGACCTGTACGACGTGGAAGCCTCGAAGCTGCAACTCGGCGGAGAGGCGGTTGCTGATCTCGTTCAGCAGAATCGTCCGGTCCACATTTACAGCGTTGCAGGCGAAGCGGAGCGCGTCGGCTTCGTCGACGGCGATGCGTTTTGATTTCGAATAATGCGTTTCGATCAGTGATCGCGACGGCTGGTCGAGGGCAGGAGGATAGTACATCAGATCGCCATTCGAGAGCGGACAGAAGCAGGTGTCGAGGTGATAAAAACGCGGATCGATGAGCCCGAGCGAGAGCACCTCGACGCCCCAAGTCTCTGTCAAATAGCGGTGGCTGGATTCTCGAGTGCGAAGGCCGTGTCCTGCCCAGAGGCGTCGCCCGTCGGCCTCGAAGAGTGCGTCGCCCTCGCCTTCGAAAGGGGTGTCGCGGGGGATTTCGCAGATGGAGAAACCGGAGTCGCTGAACCATTTGCGAAAGTGGGGTTCCTCGCCCTGTCGCTCGGCGTGGTGAAAGCTGCTGAGCGCGACGATGCCCTGACGCACGAGGCCGGCGTTGGCGGTGAAGACCATATCGGGTGAGCCCGGCTGCGGTTCGACGAGGAGGATGTCTGCGACCCTGGCGAGCGAGCGGTGTAGATGCTCCCATTGTGACGCGGCCTGCTCCCGGGAGGAGCGGTGGACGTTGCCCTCCATCCAGGGGTTAATGACGTAGTTCACATCGTAGAGCTTGGGCGGACACATCAGGAATGTGGCCCCGGCAGCCTTGCCTGTCACATAGCTGGTTCCCATGCGGATTCTCCTGGCTAGAGTCTGACCGGGTTCGAGATTGGCGTCAATATGAAAGAAAATACAGGGGTTAGTGCATAAAGATACATCCGGAACTGTGTGACAGTCGTCAGTAATCAACTGATTGATTGACAACTCAATCAATCAGTTGATAGAGTGGTCGGCATGAAGACGGATTCGATCCAGCAATACTTTGCAAACCTGTTGAATCCGACGGATGAGCCGGGTAAGCGCAAGACGGCCCTGATGCAGGCGACTTTCGCTGTGATCGCGGAATCGGGCTTTGAGGGATTGCGCACCCGGGCCGTCGCGGAACGCGCCGGGGTGAATATTGCCACCCTGCATTACTACTTTCCGACCAAGCAGGCGTTGATCGAGGGTGTGGCCCAGTTTCTAGGGGCCAAGTTCGTTCTCCTGCACGGTCCGGCCCCGGTGGCCAGCGGATATGGCGCGCTCGACCGGCTGCGGCAGGAATTCTCTGACGGCCGCTACTACTTCGAGCATGAACGGAAGATGCTGCTTGTGCTGGAGGAGTTTGGACTGCGCGGCAAGCGGGATCCAGAGGTTCGGAAGATCGTCCACATGATGCAAGGCCACTGGCGGCACGGCCTGGAGCAGATGGTGATTGACGGGATGAAGGAGGGGACTTTTCGGGGCGATCTGGATCGGGAAGATGTGTTGGCGATGTTGTTAAGCATGTTCTCGGGTGCCGGGACCTGCCGGGGAAACGAGTTCGAGGCGATGCAACGGGGCATAGAGCGATGGCTGCTAACGGAAGAAATTTGGAAGGCAACAAGAGGAGCGGAGTGATGAGCAAACTCGATGTACTGGTGATTGGCGGCGGGATCGGAGGTCTGTGCCTGGCGCAAGGATTGAAGAAGGCGGGCGTGAATGTGGCTGTGTATGAACGCGACGCGACGCCGATATCGCGGCTGCAGGGCTTCCGAGTGCACATCAGCCCGGAGGGGAGCACGGCGCTTCATGCCTGCCTGCCGTCGGAGCTGTGGATGGTCTTCGATGGCACCGGCGGAGCATTCGTGCAGGGGTTCACGATGGTGACGGAGCAGCTCAAGGAGCTGCTGCATGCCACGAGCGACGATGACGGCTCGACGAAGCAGCCGATTGCACGGCATCGCTCGGTGAGCAGAATCACGCTACGGCATATTCTGCTGAGCGGCCTGGAAGGCATGGTCCATTTCAACAAGCGGTTTCTTCGCTATGAGGAGTCAGGCGGGCGGCTGGTCGCGCACTTCGAAGACGGCAGTACTGCGGAGGGCGATGTCCTGGTCGGTGCTGACGGAGTCAATTCGCCGGTGCGGAAGCAGTATCTTCCACACGCGGAGCCGATCGATACGGGGGTCACGATCATCGGTGGTAAGGTTCCGCTCACCGATGGGGCGTTTGCGCTGCTGCCGGCGCGGTTGCTGGACGGACCAATGGCCGTGACGCCTCCGGAGGCTTGCAGCCTGTTCATGGCGGTGTGGAAGCGCGAGGCTGGAGGAGACAAGTACCTGCGGCTACTGGGGATAGAAGAAGGTATTCCAGAAGATGAGGATTACGTCATTCTCGGCTATGGAGCAAAACGGGAATTCTTTGGTTTCCGTAGCGATCCAGTGACGATGCGGGGTGCGGAATTGAAAGATGTGGTCCGTCGAAGGGTAACACGCTGGCATCCTTCGTTGCGCAAGCTGGTGGAGTTGATGGACGAAACGCAGATCGCGTTGGCGCGTATCCGAACTTCGGAGCCGGTAGCGGTGTGGACGACCACTCGTGTAACGTTACTGGGCGATGCGATCCACAGCATGACTCCGTATCGCGGGATTGGCGCAAACATAGCTCTACAGGATGCCGCGCTCTTGTGCTCGAAGCTGGCAGAAAGAGATCGGGGCGAGAAGCCGGTACTAGAGGCCATTGCTGAGTACGAAGCAGCAATGCGCCAGTACGGATACGCGGCCGTGGCTTCGTCGTTGCGGGCGATGGAGAGCGCGACGGGAGAGAAAGGCCGGGCGTTTGGGCTTACGAAAACTGCCTTGCGGGTGATGAATGCGGTTCCAGCCCTCCGGCGGCGGGCGATGACGGCTTAGTGTGGCTTGCTCTTATTAGTGTGGCTTGCTCTTAATGGAGTAGTGCAACCACGTGACGGGCGCGGCATTGCATGGCGAGAGTGCCTGTCGCCAGCGCTTCCTCAATGAGGGGTTCGACCTGCGGACGCAGGCTGGGCTCGCGTTGGGCGAGGAGTCCGAGTCCTTCGATAGCAGTACATCGCACCACATTGGATGGGTCGTAGTAGAGCGGGATGAGCAGCCCGGCGGCGCGCAGGCGATGAGCGCGGGACTGCGCGATGCGGGCAACGACCAGACCAAGGTGGGCGCGCGTTCTCCACTTGTCGCCTGCACTTTCGCTAAAGAGGCCCAGCAAGCGTTCGGTGTATGGGGTGAGAAGCTCCGGTTGTTTCTCAGTGATACGGCGAACGGTGTCGGAGGCGCGATGGCGCAACCTGGGATCGACTGAAAAGAGAGCACGCAGCAGGGGCTTGAGCAGCTCGGGATGGGCGAGGACCTGCACGGCGTTGTGCTGCGCGTCAGGGAGACCCCATCCAAGAGTGTCGAGTTTCAACAGGATTTCAGTTGCTGACTTTGGTCGATGCATCGCGGCTGCTTTACGAACGAAGTATAGACGGGCGCGGCTTACAATCTCAGCATGAGCGGGCTACCAGAGCAGGGAGAATTTCGACGGCTGCTGCTGAGATGGTTTGATGACAACGCACGCGACTTGCCCTGGCGGCGGACGCGCGATCCCTACGCCATCTGGGTTTCAGAGATCATGTTGCAGCAGACACGCGTGGCTGCCGTGATCGAACACTATACGCGATTCATCGAGCGCTTCCCTACTCTGCCGGCACTGGCTGAGAGCTGCGAAGATGATGTACTGGCGTGCTGGAGCGGCCTCGGCTATTATCGCCGCGCTCGCATGCTGCACAAGGCGGCACGGTTTGTGGCACAGGAGCTCGATGGGAAGCTGCCCTCGACAGCCGCGGAGCTGCGGGCGCTGCCCGGCATTGGAGAGTACACGTCCGCAGCGATTGCCAGCATTGGCTTTGGCGAGGCGGTTGCGTGCGTGGATGGCAATGTGGAGCGAGTGTTGACGCGGATGCGAGGCTGGGCCGAGCGCAGCGCTGTGGCAGCAAGGATTCGCAGAGCGGCAGGAGAGCTGCTGGATGCGAGTAGGCCGGGAGATTTTAACCAGGCGATGATGGAGCTGGGCGCGATGGTTTGCCTACCGCGCGGGCCGCTGTGTCTGCAGTGTCCGGTGGTGGAGTTGTGCGCAACACGTGGGGAGCATCCTGTAGCGGCGCGAAAGAAGATGCGCAGCCAAAAAGCGGCTTATGCCTTTTTGCTCCGGGTTACCCAGCCAAGTGCAGTGAAACAGGGCGGACGGTCAAAAAGCGGTCGCGGCCGGCAGCGTCCGGAGTTAGCGGTGTTGCTGGAACAGCGTCCGGCCGTGGCTTCGCTGATGCCGGGCATGTGGGAGCTGCCGGAGATCGACGGCACGAATGTAGATGCCGCACGCCGGTTGCTGGATGTGCGGCACTCGATTACGGTGACCAACTACTATGTGACGGTGTACGGCTACGATGCAGACGCAGAAGCCGAGCTGACCGAGTCCAGGGGAACGCGCCGCTGGGTGCTGGCGCGCGAACTTGTAGAGCTTCCACTGACCGGGCTGACGCGCAAAGTGCTAAAACGGCTGAAGACGCTGCCGGGATATACGGGTCCGGGTCCATCGGTAACCTTTGAAGAGATGACACCGGAGATTTGGATATAGAAAATAGTAGTTGTGCGGTTTTTGTCACGTCAGGAGTTCGATGAAGATTTTTGCGTCTGCTATTTCGTTTCTTGCCTTTAGTTTTCTTTCCTGTTCTCTGGTCGTTGCGCAGCAGTCCTCCGTTCCTGCGGTGGCCGGAGTTCCCGGGGCGGCTCGCCAGGCAGCTGCGTCGATTGATCCAGAAAAGATTCGAGCGCACGTGCGGTTTCTGGCAGACGATCTGCTAGAGGGTCGCGGACCCGGCACACGCGGCGGCGATATTGCCGCGCAGTACATCGGCACGCAGTTTGCACTGTACGGCTTGCAACCGGCCGGCGACAATGGCACTTTTTTCCAGAAGGTACCGCTCTATGCGGTTCACACCATCGAGGACCAGACGAAGTTCAGCCTCGTGCCTCAGAATGGCGCTTCCATTGTGTTGACCTACGGCTCCGATTACGTGACCAAAGACCAGACAGGAGCGGCATCAGCAGATATAGACGCGCCGATCGTGTTTGTGGGCTATGGGATTGATGCGCCTGAGTATCACTGGAACGATTATGCAGACGTGGATGTTAAGGGCAAGGTGCTGCTGGTGATCGTCAACCAGCCACCTTCGGATGATCCGGCTTTTTTCAAAGGCAAGACGATGACCTACTACGGCCGCTGGACCTACAAGTACGAAGAGGCGGCGAGGCGCGGCGCAGTGGGCGTGCTGATCATTCATCGGACGGACCTAGCGAGCTATCCATGGGATGTGGTACGGAACTCGCAGTCGGTTGAGAAGTCGTATCTGAAGGGTGATCCCACGGCGACTCTAAAGGCGGCAAGCTGGATTCAGCTGGATGTGGCGAAGAAGCTCTTTGAGGTGGCCGGGAAGAATGCGGACGAAATGATCGTGGCAGCCGGCAAGCCGGGGTTTCATTCATTTGAATTGCCAGTGCGGCTGAAGGCTCACGTGGCCAGCCGGGTGCGGCCGTATGAATCGGATAACGTGGTCGCGAAGCTGCCAGGAGCGGATGCCGGAGGTACGGACCAGGCCGTAATCTACTCGGCGCATTATGACCATCTAGGGATCGATCCTGATCTGAAGGGCGACAACATCTATAACGGCGCGGCTGACAATGGCACCGGTTGCGGGATTCTACTGGAGATGGCGCGGGCATTCGCGGAGGCTCCGGCGAGACCGCCGCACAGTATCTTCTTTGCAGCCGTAACGGCGGAGGAGCAGGGGCTGCTGGGTTCGCAATATCTTGGCATGCATCCTCCGATTCCGGCGTCGCAGTTCGCTCTGGACCTGAATTACGACATGCTGATGCCGATGGGGGTGCCACTGGCGGCAGAAGTGAGCGGCGCGGAGCGAACAACGCTGTATCCAGTGGTTGAGAAGACGGCCAAGGCCTTCGATCTGACGCTTGAGCCGGATCAGTTTCCAGGCGCGGGACACTACTATCGCTCAGACCACTTCAGCTTTGCTCGAGTCGGCGTTCCAGCGTTTTCGATCGGTCAGGGAACGCTGTTTGAGGGTCATGATGCAGCTTGGGGAAAGGCGCAGGCAGAGGATTTTGTCGCGCACCATTATCACCAGCCATCGGACGAGTACCATCCTGGCATGGATTTCCGAGGAGACGCAAAGATGGCGCGCTTTGGGTTGATTCTGGGCTGGGAGGCGTCGTCGCTGCCGGAAACGGTAGGCTGGCAAAAGGGCGACGAGTTTGAGACGGCTCGCACGAAGAGCCAGGGCTCGAAAGAATAGATCGTCTGAGGGGAGTTGCTCGTGCGGGTTGTGCTTGCGGCATTGCTTTTGTCCGTGGTTCCGACGGTCCTTGCGCAGGCAACACCTGATCCGTCGCTGCATCATCGCAGCGACGCCTCCCAAAACCCGACGGCAGCAACCGGCGGTAAGCAGCGTGGGACATCTACCCTGCCTGCGGACGCATCGGGCGAGTATATGATCGACGAGTCGGGGTCGGTTGTACAGATCACGATCGAGAATGGCCGGTTGGACGGGTACATCTCGAAGCTGGTGGATGGGCAGACTTCCTCTCTAACTTTTTTCTTCGATCGGACCACCCTCGGCGGTGACCGGCTGACCTTCGCGACAAAACAGGTCCACGGGATTTGGTATTCGTTTGACGGTACGATCGTTCGCGGCAATGCGCAGAGCAAACAGCAAGACGGGTATTATCGGCTCAAAGGCGCGTGGGTGACGCATGATGAGGTTCAGAAGAGCCAATCGGACTCGATGATAAGTTTGAAGTCGACGCCCCGCCGCGATTGAGAGAACACCCGGGTCAGCTTTTGCTGCCTAACAGGCATGCGCGATGCTGATTGGAAGCGTTGTGCCGCGCCCTCTTACTTAAGAGGCTTCCCGGCGCAGGTGTAATCCTTGGGTATGCTCGCGAAGGGTCTGGTCTGGCTCGACAGCCGACGATTCGGTCGGGGAAGCCGAGCGAAATAAACGTTCGAAATCCGCCTTGGAATAGATGGCGAAGGCCATACCGACGAGAGTGCCGGTAACCAGTCCCTTCCAGAAATCAGCGTGTTCAGCCATGCGATTCTCCCTTAAGCAACGATCTACTAAGTTAAGAACGCGATTGAGCGATGGCGGTTGCTCCAAGGCATTCTGCGAAAACTAAAGGCAAAACTTGTTGCATCAAAACTGATCTTAGATATATCGTATAATGTATCTTACGATATATCGTAAGAATAACAGGAGAATCCATATGTTTGAAGGACATCAAAGAAGGCAAGTTGAAGAGGGAGCAGGCCATTGTGGGCCCTGGAAGCATTTTCGCGGCAAGGGCGGCTTCTGGGGAGAAATGGGCGAGGGCTGGGGACGGCATGGCCGGTACCAGTTCGGAGGAGATTTGGGAGGGCGGCTGTTCGACAATGGCGAACTGCGCTTAGTAATTCTGAGCTACATTGCCGAGAAACCGAGTCACGGGTACGAAATCATGAAGGGCATCGGCGAGCAGATGGGAGGCGTATACACGCCAAGCGCCGGCGTGATTTATCCCACGCTGAATCAGCTTGAAGATGAGGGCTTCGCGACGGTCAGCTCCGAGGGCGGCAAGAAGCAATACACGATTACCGAGGCAGGCAAGGCGGAACTGGCGTCTCAAAAAGCACGTATCGACGAGTTGCTGGGTCGAATCCGGCAGACGGGTGAGACCTACGGCCGCGGGCGAGCTCCGCAGATTATGCGAGCAATGCACAACTGCAAGCTGGCACTGAAGCTGAAGTTCGGGCAGGGCAACCTGACGGGCGACAAGATCAGGAAGATCGCGGAGATCATCGACGCCGCGGCAAAGGAAATCGAACGAGTGTGATGGAAGGGCAGGATATGGAGCTTATGGCGCATGGTGCAGAAGACATGGTGCCGGCACCGGAGGTTGAGCTTCCGGAGCCGGTGCTCTTTCGCTTGGGTGCACGCGTAGAAGAGCTGGAGGTGGAGAATGCCCGTCTGAAAAGACTGGTGGGTGAGTTGCTGGTTGCGAACCAGTTGCTCAGGGAAAAGACGGGCGTCCAAGGACAGAGTTTAGGAGATAGCCGCGCGGCCGCGTAAGTATCTCTGCCTTTTCTCCAGAGGAAAGCGTTCGATGGCGTAGCGGAGAGCTGTTCGCGGCATGGATGCATGATGCCGACGCAGGAAGCACTCAAGGGCGCGAAGATCTTTCTTGCCGCCTTCTCGCAACATCCAGCCCAGTGGCTTTTGAATGAGGTCTTCGGGATCATATAGTTGGATTTCGGCGAGGGCGAATGTGTCTTCCACATGGCCCTTACGGATAAACCACCAGGTCGAGACAATTGCGATGCGACGATCCCCAGAGACACAAGGATGGGCAAGCTCATATAAAAGAGTTTTGTCGCGTTCGAGGAGCCACGGGCCGACGATGTAGGGCGCGCTGCCGTCGACTGCGTCCCAGTCGCGAATGTACCTGCGGTTGCGCATGTAGAAATCGAAGATCTTCTTTTGGTCGGCTTCCGGAGCTTTTCGAAATTGGCGGCAGAGGACCTCGTTGGCCAGCGACCGCTCTTCGTGAACAGTGGATTGCATGAGCCTGCGGATGTCTGCCAGCGGTAGATGCGCGAATTCTCTGGCGATCTTGCGCAGCGCCGGAATAGGCACTCCGAGGAAGACGTCCTCGCTGGAGTTTTTGAAAAATCCGCGCAGGACTTGTGCGCGGATAGGGTCGGAGAGCTTGTGGAGCGCCTGACGCGCAGCTCGAGGTTGGTCAGGGGGACTAAGCTCAGTAGTAATCCGCGCAGCTCAGGTAGTAGCCGCAGTGCTGGCAGATGAGCTTGCAGCGGTGTCCGTGCAGGCGGTGTGAGCAGTTGGGACAGTAGACGGAGTGATGCTCGGGCGTGGCTTCTCTTTGCTGGGCTGGAGCTGACTCGGGATGAACGCTGGATGAATTCGCCGCATGCACCGGAACAGATTACTCCATAAAATGCATGCCGGAGCCAGGAGTCTGGGGCCATGTTCCCTCTTTGCAAAGTCGTCCGTCTTCTTTGGCAATTCGACGACGACGACAGCTTTATTTATGCTCAATTACGGCACCTGTTTTTTTGCCGCGGGGCCGCATCCAAATTCTTGAGCGATCGGCTCAGTTAATTTTCCCCCAAAAGAGAAAAAAGGAGCTTTTATGGAACGCAAGGCGAGCGCCGTGTGGCTTGGCGGTTTGAAAGGTGGCAAGGGTTCGATTTCGACACAGAGTGGGGTTCTCAAGGAAACGCAATACTCCTTCAGTACGCGATTTGCGGACGGTATCGGCACCAACCCTGAGGAACTGATTGCAGCGGCGCACGCGGGCTGCTTCACGATGGCGCTGAGCGCGCAACTGGGTGAGGCGAATCTGACTCCCGAGTCGCTGGAGACGACTGCGGCGGTGAAGTTTGAGAAAACAGATGCTGGCTTTACGATCACCGCGATCCATTTGACTACGCGGGCCAGGGTTCCGGGCGCGAGCGAGTCCGCATTTGAGACAGCGGCCGGAAATGCAAAGGCCGGCTGCCCGATTTCACGGCTGTTTAATGGGAATACAGAGATTACACTGGACGCGAAGCTGGTCTAAACCTGGGCCCCTCTTGCCCAAACGCCGCGGATCAAAGCCGCGGCGTTTTCATATTGGCGGTACCGTTAGCTATTCGCGCGGACGAAGTCGCGGAGTTCGCGATTGATCTCGGTTGCCTTCTGGACTCCGCCATCGAGCATGGAACGCCACTTGCGGCCATTCTCGTCCAACTCGAGCATACCCAGGAGGTAGCTTGTCTGGAGAATGATTTCAAGCGCATTACTGAGGTCGTGAGAGAAGCGCCGTATTTCCTGGGCGTGCTCAAGCGGGATTGGCGGTGTGCTGGCAGGGTCAATCATTCAGGGGCGGGGTCCTTTGCGATGTGGACAAACTTCGACTTCGATGTGATGCGGAAAGGGGGGTTGTGAATGCTATTGTAGCGCTGAGCGAAGATTCACGCGGTTGGGTTTGACACGGATGGGACCCTTTGTAACACTAGAAATTGCTGCCAGTCCAGCCGTTCGCGCTGGACACAACGTGCGTGCCGAAGTGGCGGAATTGGCAGACGCGCATGGTTCAGGTCCATGTACTCGCAAGGGTGTGGGGGTTCGAGTCCCTTCTTCGGCACCAATCGCTTTCTTCTCAATCAGATCCCGCCATGGTGTCCACTAAATCACAGTTTTGGTGTCCATCGCGGTGTCCACCGTGCGCGCTTTTTTTCGCGAGTTCTGAGAAGGACGGACAATCCTGCTCATCCCGCGACCGGTGGACAACGCTCGCCCGGGAGCATCCGTCAAGGTGCTCAAGAAGGTCAGAACCAATGGGGCTGGAAGCTCTGCCCGGTAGTGCGCGAGGCCAATGGCCGGCTCCGCGACCGGGTGCGCGTCGACGGACGCACTGAGGTCCACGGCGAAGGCGGTCTATTATCTCGAATGGCGCGAGGACGGCCGCCGTCGCTGCGAGGCCCGCGAGAACAAACTGCGCAAGTACACCTCGCTCAGGGCGTCGGATGTGATGTCGGCCCCTGAGTTGTGGGAGATGTTCGCCTCTCGGCAAATCTCAATCCGATATCCGTGAAGCGTATGGAGCCACGAACGGATTCTGGTTTGATGGACATTTGGAGCTTCCAGGGCCTTGATATTATGGTCGCCGAGTCCAGTTAGCCCAAAAGGAGCAAAGGGCATGCAAATTACGACGGAGCAAGCAGAGCGCGTCTTGAGGGCTTCCATACTGAAGGCGCGCGAACTCGGAATTTCAGTTTGCATCGCGATCCTTGATTCGGGAGGCCATCTGAAGGCATTTCATCGCATGGATGGAGCATGGCTTGGGGTGATCGATGTGGCCATTAAGAAAGCGAAAACATCCGCCCTGTTCGAAATGGAAACGCAGACCCTGGACAACTACAGCAAAGCAGGGGCAGATGCGCATGGAATTGAGCTCACCAATGGCCACCTCGTAACGTTTGCCGGTGGAATCCCCCTTAGGGACGTCGATGGACAAATCATCGGCAGCATCGGCGTGTCCGGGGGGCAGGTGGCTCAAGATTATGCAGTTGCTCAAAGCGGTGAATCAGCATTGAAAGCCTAGCTAAAAGAGAGGAGAGATCACTCACATGCAGGAAATATTGATTACGGGAGCAGGCTCCGGATTTGGTGAAGGAACCGCTCTCGGATTGGCGCAAAAAGGGCACAACGTAATAGCAGCTGTTCAGACTTGGCCGCAAGTGACAGCTCTGCGGGAAAAAAGCAGCTCGCTCGGTCTCAAAACATTGCGAGTCCAGAAGTTGGACCTACTCGACAAGTATGATGTGGCACACGCGCTCCAATTCAAGTTCGACATTCTGGTGAATAACGCCGGTATCGGCGAGGGAGGGCCCATTTCTGAAATCCCGGTTGAGCTGGTGCGGGAGAATTTCGAAACGAATGTCTTCGCGGCTTTGGATTTTACCCAGCGCGTGGTGAGGAACTGGGTGGCCACGGGCGTTAAGGGAAAGGTGGTCTTCACATCCTCAGTTGTTGGACTTCTCACGGTCCCGCCAATTCCCGCGTATGCCGCGAGCAAGCATGCTGTGCAATCTATAGCTGAAGCGATGTACGAGGAGTTGAAACCCTTCGGAATTCAAGTCCAAACCATCAATCCCGGACCCTACCTTACCGGTTTCAACGAAACTGTGGTTGAAGCCGGTCTACGCTGGCTCAACGATGACGTGAACTTTATCAAGCGCGAAGCCTTCCGGAAAGTGGTCGACGGGTTGCTCGGTAAACCAGAGGGGAGACTCGATCCAAAGGACATGATCGCAAAAATGGTTGAAGTGATCCCTTCTCGCGAGGGGAAGTTTCTCAATATCTTTCCTCCGTCGTCGGAAGACTGGGTCAAGAGTTACCAGCAGCAACTCTTCGATCGCACCATCTAACGGGCAATCACCGGTCAATACAGATGAGGGCGTTCGATCGGCAAGCTCGTGAGAAAGCAAGTCTCGCCTGGATCGCAACGTTGGATGCGAATATACCCGCCGTGTTTCTTTACGATTCTTTGCGCAGCGTCCAGTCCGAGACCAAGACACTTGCCAGGTGGTCGGGTGGTGAAGAATGGTTCAAAAATCCTGTCGTGCAGGGATGCTGGAATTCCATGCCCATTGTCCCAGACTTCAACCAGAATCGATTCGCCGGACTTGTTGACATGTACATCAATGCGACCTTTGGAGGGCGCGTATTCGTCGATCGAATCAATGGCATTTTCAAGCAGGGCCATCCACACCTGGTTCAACTCGGATCCATAAGCCGATACAAGAGGCAGGTCTCGGGCCACATCAACATTCACATGTATGCCCGATAGACGTGGGCGTAACATGGTCAGGGTATTTTCCAACGCTAAACTGAGGTCTACATCCTGGATGGGTGCCTGGTCCATGTAGGCATAGTCTTTGACAGCGCGGCTGATCTCAAAGATGCGATCCGCTGCGGACGAGATGTTGCGGCCCATCTTCTTTACGCACAGCGATGACGAAAATAATCGCAGGACAGCCATGAGGTGTGCCGCTCCCAGTTGCTTCTGGATGCGTTCCAGGTCTTCGACTAACACTCCGCCCTCGAACAGATCGGGTATAACTTCCCACGAATTTCCACCCAACCCTGCCTTCTCAAACCAGGCCGTCAAGGCATCTTCGCGGTCAATGTCGTCCAGTGCTGATGGCAAAACGGTTCTCGCGGAGAGTTCTTCTTGCGACTGATGCATGAACTCGAGTTCGATCGGCGAGAAACCGCCCCGGTCGAGTGCACGCCGTAATAGTTTCTGACGCTCCAATTCACGCATCAGATTTGTCGCCGAACTTTTTACCGCAGAAGCAGGATTGTTCAACTCATGGGCCAGATTTCCAGCGAGTTTCCCCAGAGCGGTGAGTTTTTCTTCCTGCTGCTCAATACGTGTCACCTCGCGGGCTCGGTCCAGAAGGACCGCAACGCAACGACGGTTCATGGTTGGGATTGCGTTCAGCATGTCATCGAAGGAGGAATGAACGATCTCGAGCACGCATACCGTGTCGACCGCGAGGGCAGTACCGGTGTAAAACCTCATGCGTGAGAACGGCAGTAAGCCAGTGACTTGTGCCGATCGCCCAATGACAAGAGATTGCCTGGCGGCGCGATCATGTCGCATATGCACTTCTCCGGAAAGCACGAAGAACATGACCGTCGCAGGATCGCCCTCGCGAAATATGGTTTCACCGGGATTAGCATGTTTGTGCACTCCGTTTTCTGCAATCCAGGCGTATTCATGGTCGGCAAGACCGTCTAAAGCGCGTACGGATTTCAGGCTTGAGATGAGATCGCAAGATTGCATGGTCGCATTCCAACTGAGTTAGATGATTGCGGGCGCGCCCAGTCTGATCAAAAGTATTTGCCTTTGAACGATGCCGTCGGTTCAACGAAAAGAGTAATCGTCATATTCGGTAACCCCGGCGGGCGATCATCGCTCATAATATCAGCCTAATGACACTTTGATGTGAAGGAGAGCCCTCGGCCGAATGGACCATGTGAACTACATTTTGGTGCTGCTGATTGGATTACTGTGCGCGGTGGCTGCCGTGGCAGGTCTGGCCCGCCGGTTAGCAGTGTCCTACCCCATTGTTCTGGTGGTCTTCGGATTACTGTGTTCGCTGCTGCCCCACGTCCCGCACGTTCAGCTGTCCCCTTCGTTGGTGTTCCTGGTGATTCTGCCGCCTCTTCTTTATGCGGCCGCGTGGCAGACATCGTGGCGTGAGTTTAAATACAACTTGGTGTCGATTTCGAGCCTGGCCATACTCCTGGTGTTCTTCACCGCTTTTGGTGTCGCATATGCGGCAAAGTGGTGGCTGCCAGGATTCAACTGGCAGCTTGGATTTCTGCTGGGAGCAGTAGTTTCGCCGACAGACGCGGTGGCGGCGACGTCGATCGCACGCAAAGTAGGCATGCCGCAACGCATTGTGGACTTGCTGGAAGGCGAGAGCTTGTTGAACGATGCGACCGGGCTGCTGGCTATGCAATTTGGAGTCCAGATGGTCGTTCAGGGTACGACCCCCACCGTGAGCCATGGTGTAGCCGTATTCGCATGGCTGATGATTGGAGGTGGGCTCGTCGGTCTGGCCATCGGATTGGTCGTAACGTGGCTGGAACGTTGGGTAGACGACGGGCCGGTCGAGATCGCCCTGTCGCTGATCGTGCCATATGCTGCGTATCTCATGGGTGACGCAGTGAAGGGGTCCGGCGTGATTGCGGTCGTCGTATGCGGATTGTTTATAAGCCGCCGCAGTTCGACCTTCTTTTCACCTGGAGTGCGACTGCAAGCGTGGGCGGTCTGGGACGCGCTGGAGTTTTTGTTGAACGGGCTGGTGTTTGTGCTAATCGGCTTGCAACTTCCGTATGTGCTGGACGGCATTCATGGACATGGCCCTCTGAGCCTGCTCAAACATGCGCTGGTGTTTTCCTCCACACTGGTACTGCTGCGCCTGGCTTGGATGTATCCGGGAACGGGGGCAACATGGTGGGTGCGGACTCATGTTATGAAGCAGATATACGAAAGGCCGAAACCAAATCAGGCTTTTGTCATGGGGTGGACCGGAATGCGTGGGGTCGTCGCTCTGGCGGCGGCAAACTCACTGCCTCTCACGCTCAACGATGGAAGTCCGTTCCCTCAGCGAAGCTTCATCATCTTTCTAACGTTTTCTCTAATCCTGGTGACCCTTGTTGTGCAGGGTCTTTCACTGCCGTGGCTGGTGCGCATGCTTGAACTATCTGCAGGCAACGCACAATTCTGCGAAGAAGGAGAGGCGAGGCATCTGCTATTGCAGGCGGGGATCGACTTCCTTGGAGAACGCAGGAAGTCAGCGAAGGGTGAACATGAGGTGCACCTCTATGAAGATCTGCTGCACCAGTATCAACATAGCCTGGAAGACATCGAGGAGTGTGGGCCGGGCGGAAGCAGTTTGGAGAAAAACTCGCACGGCCTGACGGCGAATCATCTGCTGCTGGAGACGATCAGGAGGCAACGTCAGGAACTCAACCTCCTGCAGTCAAATGGAAGAATCGGAGACACTGTGCACCGCGATCTCGAGCGCGAGCTCGATTTAAAAGAAAGCCTGCTGACATAGTCATCACTTGATGGCAAATCGACAAGGCACTCAGCGAACACCCGGGCGAGTCTCACGGCCGGAATGCTTATGGATATACGAGAATCGGCAACCATTGTGAAAGCAAAAGGGCCAGAGTCCAGCGGACCCGACCCAGTGCGACTTCTGTCCCATGGTTATCAAACGGCACCAGAGCGCTACAATTGGATCGAAGTTGGACTTGGAGGCGGCTGCCAACCGGCGTCATCGTCCTCGTGCTTGCATGGTCGCACCCGGCCGGGCCGCGACAAATCGCTGATCGACGGCGCCTACGGTTGAGTCGAGCCTGCCGCCACATCGTTGCGGCTTCCTCGAACCGGCCCCGAGGGATTCGCATTCCTGTGCTCCGAGCCTCGGTCGTCTCCAGAGGTCCTTGTTGACGCTAGAATTGTCCAATCTCACTCAGGAGCCTGCTCGGTGCCCGTCAAACTTCGCCCCATCGCTCTCTTTGTTTTTCTGCCGATCTCCGCCGTGCTCGTTGCCTAATCCGTTCCGCAGGCCACGTCAGCCTCCACAGCGGCCACGCGGGACACGAGTTATATCGACGCCCAGGGTATTGCCTACGTCACGCGCGTCGTACCAGCTCCACCCGACCTTAGCCCCGAAGCGCGCAAATCTCTCGTCCGAACCACTCCCGATCAAGGACCTCCGGAGTCGCTCGAACATCGCCGGGCACAGATGGAGCTGTCGGGCGCGCGCCAGAACGCCGCGTGGAGCAAGCTCTGCCCCAACACGATTGCCGACTCAACCATCGCAGGCGTTCCAGTGCGGATCGTCACCCCGTCGAGCTTGTCGGAGAGTAATCGCCACAAGGTTCTTATGAACCTGCATGGCGGCAGCTTTAACGCCGACTCGGGATCGTTTGGCGAGAGCATTCCCATGGCCGGATACACGGGAATCAAAGTCGTCGCAGTTCTGTATCGCCTGGCTCCGGAGCATCCGTTTCCCGCTGCAGTCGACGACGCCGTTGCCGTCTACCGGGAGCTTCTCAAGACTTATAAACCCAACCGCATCGTTATCTATGGAACTTCGGCGGGAGCCGTGCTTACCGCGGAAGTCGCTGTCAAACTCAAAGAGCTAGGCCTGCCGATGCCGGCGGCGCTTGGTATCTTCAGCACTCTCGACCGCTTCGACGCTGTGGACGACTCGCAGGCGATATACACACTGCAAGGATTCGCAGGCCATCTCGAGCCACCCGATGGCGGCATTCACGATCCCTATTACGTCGGGTCCACCGATCCGAAAGATCCGGTGCTCTCGCCCATCTACGCGGACCTGCACGGTCTGCCGC
>Ga0206966_1066_pt3 | contig 28904 bp, 25 predicted proteins | sample Alteio_BWOrgHeat_23_FD_152970 | JGI IMG/M metagenome (GOLD analysis project Ga0206966, IMG submission 152970) | Enriched cells from forest soil in Barre Woods Harvard Forest LTER site, Petersham, Massachusetts, United States -... | ecosystem: Environmental > Terrestrial > Soil > Temperate forest >...
GCATCACGGGCGTTTCCGGATCGGGTAAATCGACGCTGGTGCACGAGGTGCTGTACCGCGTGATCTCGCACCAGCTCGGCAAAACAGAGGGTGGCGACCCCGCGAATATCTATCGCGAGATCAAAGGTGTGGAGCGGCTGAACGATATTGTGCTCGTCGATCAGGCGCCGATCGGGCGAACTCCGCGGTCGAATCCGGTGACGTATATCAAGGCATTCGATGCAATTCGCGAGCTGTTTGCTGCGCAACCCGAGGCGCAGCGGCGAGGGTACACGGCGGGACACTTCTCGTTCAATGTGCCGGGCGGCCGCTGCGATGTGTGCGATGGCGATGGAACAGTTACGGTGGAGATGCAGTTCCTGGCCGACGTTGAACTGCCTTGCGAGGAGTGCGGCGGTACGCGTTATAAGGCGAGCGTGCTGGAAGTCCGGTACAAAGCCAAAAATATTCACGAAGTGCTAGCCATGACCGTCAAAGAGGCAATGAGATTCTTTGCCGGGCAGCACAAGATCGTCGAAAAGCTGGCCGTGCTAGACGAAGTTGGCCTGGGCTACGTTCGTCTGGGGCAGTCGGCGACGACGCTTTCCGGCGGCGAGGCGCAGCGGGTAAAGCTGGCGTCGCATCTGGCGTCGGTACGGGCGGGATCAAATGTCGACGGCAGAAGGAAGCAGAGCCGGGTGTTGTACATTCTCGACGAGCCGACGACCGGGCTGCATTTTGACGATGTGAGCAAGCTGCTGACGGCATTTCGCAAGCTAATCGACGGCGGCGGTTCCCTGGTGGTGATCGAGCACAATCTGGATGTGATCAAATCGGCCGACTGGGTAATCGATATGGGGCCGGAAGGTGGTTCAGCCGGTGGACAGATTGTGGCAGCGGGCACTCCCGAGCAGATTGCGCAAAACGAGTTTTCCCATACCGGCGAGTGGTTGAACAGAGTTCTTACAGCGCGGCGCGAGGCCGCAACTGAAGTGGTGGTGTAATGCAGTCCCGATTTGCTTTTCTGGCTTTTGCCTTCTCTGCTCTTCTCCCGCCAGCCGGCCTTCTTGCTCAGTCGGCACCTTTGCCGCCGGGAACGAGTGCCAACGAGCCATCCGCTCAGGCCCCAGCACCGGCGGGACCATTGGCGCAGGCTGAGTCGTTGATCGATGGGAAGGACTGTGGCAAGGCGCGTGGGCTGCTGGACACGTATCTTTCAACCCATCCCAACGATGCCCGGGCACTGTTTGACCGCGGGTACTGCGACGATATGCAGGAACGGACAGAGTCGGCGAAAGCCTTCTACCGTAGGGCAATTGCGGCCGATCCAAAGCAGTTTGAGGCGCAGATGGCGTTGGGGCTGCTCCTGGCCCAGGAGGGATCGAAAGACGCGCGGGCGCAACTGGAGACAGCCCTTACGCTGGAGCCCAATCCTCCCAATCCGGTAGCTAAAGCCCAGGCCTACCGGACGCTGGCGAGGCTGGTTCGGGAGTCCGATCCGGATACGGCGAAGCGGGCTCTGCTGGAGGCCTTGAAGCTTACACCGGAGACAGTGAACGACACGCTGCTGACGGCGGAGATTGCCGAGGCCGAGGATGATAAGGATATTGCGGAGCAGGCTTACCGGCGGGTTCTGAAGATCGATCCGGAGTCTTCCGCAGCGACTGCCGGGCTGGCACATCTTCTGCTGGCGGAGAAGAAGTACTCCGATGCGGAGCCGTTGTTGAAGGCGGCTTTGAAGCGCGATCCGGACGATCCGGCGCTGAACACGCAGTATGCGGTGCTGCTGGCGGCTGAGGGCAAGAGTGAAGAAGCGGTGGCGGCTCTTGAAAAGCTGCATGGGATCGAACCGCGGGATCGAGGCATCTGCATGATGCTCGCCGATGCGTATATGCAAGCCGGGAACTATGAGAAGGCCGATACTGTCTATGCAAATCTGCTCGCTGCGACCCCGAACGATGTCGAGCTGGCATCGGCCCGGGGGCAGGTTCTGATCCGGGAACAGAAGTACCCGGAAGCCTTGGAATTATTTCAGCGGGCGGTAAAGATCAAGCAAGATGATTCCGATGCATGGGTTGGGGTCGCATATGCGGCGTCCAAGACGCACCAGTACCCTCTGGTGGTCGAAGCGCTTTCGATGCGATCAAAATTTGCTTCGGAAACACCGGCTACCTACTTCTTATGGGCAACCGCATACGATAATCTTCATCAGAAGCAGCACTCTGTGGAGTATTATCATTTGTTCCTCAAGTCGGCCCTGGGGAAGTTCCCAGACGAGGAGTGGCAGGCTAAGCAGCGTTTGCTGGTCCTCGAGAAGTAGTTAGCGTTTAACGTTCCCGTGGCACCCGAGGAGGTGCATCATGCGGTTCGTTCTTGCTTTCGCATTCGCTACGCTTGCCATCGCCCCCGCGGCATTCGCGGTTACCGATAAAATATTAGACGTGCAGGAGATGACTGCGCTCGAAACAAGGGCTGCGCAGGCGTCTCCCAAAGAGCAGTGCTTCCTCTATGCGGAACTCGCCCACTCGATGGCAGAGCTCGCCAGTCAACAGTTTACGGCCGGTCAGACTGCGCAAGCCTCAGCTTCGCTCAAGGCGGTACAGAAGTACGCCGAGAAAATCCACATGGGCGTCGCTGATGACGCGAAAAAGCTCAAGAATGCGGAGATTCTGATGCGGCATACCGCTTACCGCCTCAAGGAAATCATGCTCGGCGCTTCGCTCGACGACCGTCCGACGCTGGAAGCAACCCTGAAGCAGCTGGACCAGGTGCAGTCTGAGATGATGCTGCAGGTCTTCAAGCGGTAGCGTCGGCTGCTGTTGCGCAGATCCATTCCCTTTTAACCGCCCCTCTTAGCGGGCAATCAGGTCGTCCTGAATCGATACCGAGGATACGGAGCCTCGGAAGACTCGGGCGGTCATGATTCTCATTTGTTCTGAGGGAAGGGCTGCCTTGAGCGGAGAAACCGTGGCGCGAAGCGGCTGGCTGCTGGACAAGTGATGACGGGCCTGGCATCCAGACCGGAGAGAAGCACCACCGCGAGAGCGGCTAGCGTCCGTACCTTCTGACGGCGAGATGCCATGTTGCCCCCTATCGAGCGCGGGACAGATGACGGGTGACTTCCCGTGGCTCGATCTGCCCGAGTAGTGACTGAGGGTCGGCGTTCGTTTCAAAAGAGTGCCATTTACTCCGCGCGCAGTGCCTCCACCGGATTGACCGAGGCGGCGCGCCGTGCAGGGATAAAGCTGGCCACGAGCGCCGAGAAGCCGAGGAGCATAGCGACCGAAACGAGTGTCGGAATATCCCACGAGCGCACTCCGAAGAGCAGCTTGCCCATCGTGGTTGCCGCTGCGATCGAGCAAGCCAGACCTGCAGCAATGCCCAGAACCGTCAGCCATCCGGCTTCTTTCAAAATGAGTTGATAGACCGAGCTGCGCTGCGCGCCGAGGGCCATGCGCACGCCAATTTCACGCGTACGCTGGCTGACAGAGTAGGCGATTACGCCGTAGAGTCCAACGACGCCGAGCAGCAGAGCGAGAACGGCGAATCCCCCCACGAGCCACGCGGCTGAGCGGTGGATATACGCGGGCGGCGAATTATTGATGACCTGGACCATGGTGAGCGGGTTGCGCGTGCCTATGTCGGGATCAATGTCGTGAACGGCAGCAACCAGCGCCGGCAGGACGGACTGCTCAGCCTGCGAGGTGCGCACAAGGATGTCGTAATCGGTATCGGGGCTCTGGTTGACCGGGTAGTAGACAGCTGGCCAGATCTCCTCATCAAGGCCGCCTTCGCGGATGTCGTCGACAACGCCGATAACTTCCCGGATGGAGTCAGGCGAAAGACTCGTATCGCCGATTTTCTTGCCGATGGGGTTCTCACCGGCAAAGTACTTTCTCGCCAGCGCCTGGTTGATGACGAGGACGTTCGGCTTGGTCGAGTCTTCAGAGTCAGCAAAGAATCGGCCAGTGATTAGGCGCGCCCTTAAGGTGGCGAAATACTCCGAGCTGACCTCACGCTCGTTCACTTCATTGTGCTCGCCGGTCCAGGGATGGCCCTGGATTCTGATCCAGGTCGTGTTCCCATTGCCGCTGATCGGCAGGCGCGTGCTGACGGCTGCCGACTGCACCCCGGGCAGCGCATCGAGAGTTGTGACCATCTGGCGAGCTAGCCGCACCTGCTGGTCAGGCTTGGCATAGGTTTTGTCGGGCGCAGCGACCTCGAGAGTGGCGAGGTGATCGGGAACGAATCCTAGCTCGACGTGGAGCAGGTGGTAGAAGCTGCGGGTGATCAGGCCTGCTCCGGCGAGTAGCACAACGGCGATCGTCAGCTCCAGAACGACGAGGTGCGATCCGAAGCGGCGCCAGACGGTTCCTGCGGCGCCACGGCCCCCGTCGGCGAGATCGGCTCTAAGGTTCGACGGAGACAGCCGCAAAGAAGGCGCCAACGAAAAGATCACAACCGCCAGCAACGCGACGAGCACGGCGAAACCGAGCACACGTGGATTTAGCCCAATGCCCTGCAGGTAGGGCACGTAGTCGATTATGTCACTCGGGATAAGCCGCAGGAGGAGGCGCATAGTTCCGTACGCTGCAGCCACGCCGAGGACACTGCCCGACAAGACAAGCACAAGCGATTCTGTAACAAACTGGAGTACAAGGCGAGTCCGTGATGCTCCCAGCGCGCCGCGCACGGCCATCTCACGACGGCGGTTTTCCGCGCGCACGAGCAACAGGTTGGAAACATTCACGCACGCGATGAGCAACAGCAGGGCCGCTCCGCAGAAGAGAACGAGAAATATGGGGCGAACATCGCCGATGATGGCTTCGCTAAGAGAAATAACCGCCGCGCCCTGACCGCGATTTGTGTCGGGATATTGCTTCTCAAGCTGCGCGGCGATGGACTTCATGTTGGCCAGCGCTGTGGCGACAGAGACGCCGTCCTTGAGGCGTGCGACTCCATAGAGGTTATGGCATCCGCGGCGCCTCTCGCAGCCATTCAGCTCCTGGATGGGCAACCAGAAGTCGGCGCGGCCGCGCGGGGCGAAATGGAACTCGCGAGGCAGCACGCCAATGATGGTCGTGGGCGTGTTATCGAGCGTGGCGACCTGGCCTATGATGTCTCTGCGGCCGCCGTAGAGATTTTGCCACGTGGCGTAGGTGATCAACGCGGTGCGCGGCGCGCCGCGTGAATCTTCACCGGGACGGAAGTCGCGCCCGAGGACGGGTGTAACTCCAAGCGTGCTGAAAAACCCTGATGAGATACGTGCGCCCATTGCCGGTTGGACGCCGGAAGGAGTGTTGAGCAGAAAGCCGCCCCCCGTCCACACGTCAAACGAGCTGTAGACCTTCTGGAGCTTCTTCCAGTCTAGGTAGTCTTCCCAGGAAAGATTCGAGCGCGGGAAAACCGCAATGCTTTCATACACACCGACCAGCCGGGCTGAATCTTTGTAAGGCAGGGGCTTGATGAGCGCTGAATCAACGAAAGCGAAGAGTGCCAGACACGCCGCGATGCCCAGCGTGAGCATCAGAACAGCCGTCACGGCAAAGCCGGGATTCTTGCGCAACTGGCGCAGGGCGAAGCGGGAGTCCTGTACGACGCTCTCGGCACGAAAGCCAACCACTTCCTGGCTCTGCTCTCTGAGTCGCGTATCGTTGCCAAATTGTCTGCGCGCGGCGTGCTGCGCAGCCTCGGACGTCATGCCGTCAGCCTGGAACTCCTTCTGCTGCTGCTCACGGTGGAAGGCCATCTCTTCCTCCAGCTCTCTGTTGAACTTCTGGCGGTGAAAGAGAAATCCCAATTTCCGAAAGATGCGGGCTAGAGCGTCCACGGCAGCCTCCTATGCGTCCTGCAGCACGTGGCCGATGGCCGCGATCATCTCTTCAAATTGCGACAGCTCCAGACCCAGCTGCTTGCGACCGGCCACAGTCAAGGTATAGAAGCGCGCTCGCCGGTTGGTGTCCGTCGTCTTCCATTCAGCCTTCACCCAGCCCTGGAGCAGCAGCCGCTGCAACGCCGGATAGAGCGAGCCTTCTTCGACGGTCAGCACGTCTTGAGAGAGATTTTTGATGGAGAGCGCGATTCCGTAGCCATGCAAAGGAGCACGGGCAAGCGTTCTGAGGATCAGCATGTCCAGTGTGCCGGGAAGCAGGTCGGTCTTTCTTGCCATGGCCTTATCCATAGCTTATCTATGGATAGAGTGTCAATCGAATAGAGAGACGATGTGACGAGCGGTTCGTACTTTGGGTCTGGAAACCCCAATTCGAGCGGCCACGGCTCAGGAGAAGATACATGGGTTGTCAGGCTCCTCACGATGCTTCCAGGAGGGATTCGTCTCGAAATCAGTCGGTAGATTCGGCGGTTTGTAGCTTCGATCCTCTGCCAGCTTCTGCCGCACGCTGACGTGGAAGACCGCGTCCGGGGGAATGGTTCGCCATGCGCCAAGCGGAATCCGCCACTTCTTCTTCTTGGTGGCCGCGTTGTAGTGGTGCTCCGGCAACAGTTCCAGGAGCCACCATGGCCCAGTGAGAGATTTATTCTTTTTCTGAGCGGGATTCGGCGGAACGGGCGGATGAGGCATGTCGTGGTGATGGATCATCCGACCGGATTCCGGCTCTGAGACTGGCGAACGCGGGATCGAAGACTCGGAAGTTTGGCCCACCACCCGGTTAGCCCGTTCCGGGTCGACGAGCAGGCCCAGCGATACGGCTTCGCAAAGCATCCATTGCAGGGCGATCTGCGATAGACCGCTCTTGCGGGTAGGATAGCCTCCACCCACGTCGCAATGCACGCCTGCAAACCACACCTGCTTGATGGTCTGCCCAGGGAACGGAGCCCCCCAGAGACGCGTGTGAAACTTGCAGCGGCGCTCATCGATGGACATCGCATGACGTCCATTGGCCACGTCGGGATTGCGTCCCGTGTAGGGTAGCTTCACCGGGTCCCAGATCCATCCAACCGAACTGACCGTATCCCAGACCCCCACTAGATGCAGTGGGCACGGACGGCAAAAGGTCTTCTTGAAGCCCTCGGCCACGGTGAAGGTGCTGGTCATGCCGCCTGCTTTGCGTGTTTGTTTTGCATAGAACTGCAGGATGTAAGGAATGAGCGCATCATTGCCGGGGCACAACAGGCCAAACATGTGCAGGACACCGGCAATCGCACGTGCCGTGTATGCGCCCCGGCTGAAACCGAATAGGTAAACCTTGTCGCCTTCCTCGTAGACGTTCATCAGGTAGCGGTAAGCGTCACCGATGTTGCGCAAAAGTCCCGCCCCAAAGGCGAGCCCCATCACCTTGGACCAAGCCACTCCGAGCTTGCCATGAGAAGTGGGCGACCCCTCGGTGCCGACTCCAGGATGGTAGTAGCCAACCTGTCTCTCACCGTCAACGATAAGGGCTTCATAAATGTGCACGACATTTGTGTTGCAGTCTCCATACGCGCCACCGGTACCGTCGCAGCAGATGACAATGTTCTTGGCCACTCGCCTGCCTCCTGGCTGCCTATTAAGCAATGGAGGGAATAGTAGTGATCGAGGAGACCAGTGGCCCAGAGGCAACGGCTCCCTTACACAATCGATCCGCCTTAAGCGACTATGAATCCAGGTTGACCCGCCCAGAACGCAGGAACTTACTTAACTACAGACTGGAAGAGTGGCGATTGCAGCAGCGCCGAGAACTGGCTGTCGGAGGCGGCGAAGCGCACCTGCAACTGGCCGGCACTGGAGTCGATGGTGGTTGCGTCGACGGCCTGCTTTTCAGTTGGCGAGCCGCTGACTTTCTTGTACATAGCAGCTGCGTTCAATAGGGACGAAAGGGTCGCGGCGGTAAAGGTGTCCGGCGTGGCAACGTCAAGCGAGAACTTGACGCCGTTCTGGAAGTTCATCGTGTAGCGCGAGCCGAGCAAGCGCTTCTTCACCTGTTCGTAGTCAGCAAGCTGCGCGGCTTCGCCGAGTAGGCCGCGCATCATGAACTGCGTGCCCTTTTGGTCGAGAATGCTCCAGAGCGGCTCGGTATCGACACCGCCCATCTGCCCGAGCATCTCCTGATTGGTGAGGAAATTGGGCGCGAGGCCATCGCGCGCATCTAGAGCAGGCTTGAGAGAATCGTTGGATCCGAAAAGCATGGTGGTGGGATTGAGAAAAGTAACCAGCATGCCGCTCGATCCCATGGGATAGAGCTTGTTGGTGCGGTAGAGGGTCGGCTTGACCTTGTTCTTTTTGAACGCGGAGAGGATATCGGTCAGAGAGAACTGCCCCTGGGCAATGCCGACAAACCTGACGCCCTCCTCGCCTGTGCGATAGGCGGCGAAGGCAAGTTGTTCGACGTCGTGGTTCTCGTTGAAGCCGGAGCTCTTGAGCGCCTGCTCGAGCTGCTTAAGCTCGGGCGGCAGGATGCGGGCCTTGAGATCCATGGCAGCGGGCGAGTTCTGCATGGCGCGGTAGTCGATGACGATGATCTGCTGAACGTCGTGCGGGATGGCAGTGCGCGCGTCGCTGTCGAGCTGCGCGGCCAGAGCCATGGGTGTCAGCGCCGCACAGGCCGCGGCTAAAAGGGAGCTCGTGGCGAGCCGTTGGAATCGGGTAACAAACTTCACTTTGCTTTTTGCCTCCGGGGAGCGCATTGGCGCTCGTCCCTGTCTATTTCTATTTCGCTCTGTCCAGAGCGATTCGTGCTGCAGTTCACTGCTTCTATTTTAGACGCGAAGCGGCGTGAGAAGGCGTGGGCCAGGCAAGCGGATGCTGCAACTTGCGCTCCAGAATCTTCTCTTCCGGATCGAACTGATGGAAAAGACGCAGCCACTCACTCTCGCGCTCGGCGGCGGCTTCAGGCACCAAGCCGATGAGTTCGCCGCGCACCGGGACCACTCCGTGGCCAGCAGCCTTCTCGCGGACGACCTTATAGACCTGGCTGAGCGGCATCTGGCGGAAGTCGGTAATATTCATGGAGATTTGCGCCTCGCCATGCGCGAGCACACCCATAGCCTTGACGCCGGTAAGGCCTCCGGACGAGGCGCGGATTTCGCGGGCGATGGCGCGCGCGGTGGCGACGTCAGCGGTATTCAGGTAAAGATTCCAGGCAATGAGGAAGCGTCGCGCACCTACGGCGGCTGCTCCGGCGGTGGGATGGAGGTCCGGTCCGCCTATATCCGGACGGCGCGCGGATTCACGCTTCACAGCGTCGCGCAGACCCTCGAACTGGCCCTGCCGAACATGCTCCAGGAGAGCGCGATCCGGGCGAGCTGCCGCGGCTTCATAAAAGTAGACCGGGATGCCGTGGCGGTCCCACAATGCAGCCCCGGCCTGCCGCGCAAAGAGCACGCACTGCTCAAGCGAGATATCGCGAACAGGCACAAAAGGGATGACGTCGGCTGCGCCGATGCGCGGATGGACTCCGCGCTGTGAGGTGAGGTTGATCAATTCGGCGGCGCGACCCGCTCCACGGACGGCGGACTCGACGACGGCGGCAGGAGGTCCGACGATGGTGACAACGGAGCGATTATGGTCAGGGTCGCGGGAGAAATCGAGGAGAGATACGCCATCGACCGCCATCGCAGCGACGATGGCCTCCACTACGGCCGGATCGCGGCCCTCGGAGAAGTTGGGAACGCATTCGATGAGCGGTTCGGGCATGGCGTTCTCCGAGCAGGCACCACAGGGTTGCTAATCCCTAATGGCTAATCCCCAATCCCTGCTTTTTACTTCCACCACGTATATCCGATCTGGAATTGTACGCTCGCGTTGACGCCGGGGTTTCTGTCGCCGAGCGACGCGCTGGAGATATGGATGGCGTTCGCGGCAAAGTTGATGGAGTTGCCCGGTTTTACAAAGTAGTGAAATCCGATCCCGAACTGGGGCGAAAAATTCCAGACGCTGGTCCCGCCGGGTTGGCCGTGCGGAACGAGGATATCTGGTGGATATTTGTGGGTCGTGTAGATGAGTCCGCCTGCGCCTTGCACCCACGGGACGACACGGCGGCTGGGACTGAAATTCCAGCGAAGGATGATCGGCGTAATGCTGACGCCTGTGAAGGTTCCACCGCCATAAGGCAGGACTACATGGCCGATCTCGCCCTCGAACTCGTATTCAGTGAGCATGTCGTGGGGCGGTGGCGTGAAGGATTGCCAGTAGGGCATGATTTCGCCCGCGTACTCAAACTGGCCGCGTAGGATGCCGGGAAGATGCGGGTCGGTTAGCACTTTGCCCACGCGCACTCCGGCGGAAAGGAAACTGAAGTCCGAGCGGTTGCCCGTGCCGAAGCCACCTTGAAGAAAGGGACCGAACTCCCAGGGATCGCTAGCCAGCGCGGCTTGGGCGGGCGCACGGTCAGGATCGGACATGACCTGTTGTATATGTATGGTCTGTGTCTGCGCGGTCTGGGCTGACGCCTGCATGGTCCATGCAAAAAGAGCGGAGCCGAGGAGACAAAAAACGGTGGGGAAGCAAAATACTTTCATCCGCATGCGAGTGTATCTTCTCCGCAAAAGTCCGCAAAAGAAAGGCCGCCTGCCGGGCGGCCCCGTTGTATTGGCCAATAATCGCTTTAACCGGCGACTTCCTCGAGTTGCTTCGCGTCCATGTCGAAATTCGAATAAACGTTCTGCACATCGTCGTTGTCTTCCAGCGCTTCGAGCAGCCGGATGCACTGCGCCGCAGGTGCGCCTTCAAGTTTGGTGTACGTCGACGCGACCATGGTGACCTCGGAGAGGACGGTCTCAATACCGGCATCCTTCACAGCTGTGGCCACTGCTTCCCAGGCATTGGGCTCAGTGATGATTTCCCACGTATCGCCTTCGTCGTTGAGGTCTTCGCCCCCGGCTTCGAGGACGATGCCCATGAGCTTGTCCTCGTCGGCTGCCTCTTTTAGGACAGCGATGACACCCTTCTTCGCGAACATGAAGCGGACGGAGTTGGGCTCGCCGAGGTTGCCGCCGTTTTTCGAGAAGGTGTGGCGAATTTCGCTGACTGCGCGGTTGCGGTTGTCGGTAGTGCAATCGACAATGACAGCCACTCCACCGGGACCATAACCCTCGAAGGAGATTTCCTCGTACTGAAGGCCGGGTATCTCCCCGGTCCCACGCTGGACAGCGCGCTTGATGTTCTCAGCGGGCATGTTCTCAGCCTTGGCGGCAGCGATGGCGCTACGCAGGCGTGGATTGCCGTCTGGATCGCCGCCTCCGGAGCGTGCCGCAATGGTGATTTCCTTGATGAGGCGAGTAAAAATCTTGCCGCGCTTGGCGTCGAGTGCGCCCTTCTTGTGTTTGATTGTCGCCCATTTGGAATGGCCGGACATAAAGAACCTCGGGAGCCTGGTAGGTGAATTTTGCGGCGAAATGCTGGAAACAATACTGCTTTGGAGCAACTCCCGCAACTAGGGAGTATAGCAGGGGCCACGTGTGTTTCGAAATGGCGCTAGCGCAGCCCGCAAGTTCAACTACCTCGAGCAATGAAACCTGGGCTGCCGGTCTTCACCACTTCATTGAACCTCTGTCGAACCTGAATTCCTTTGATTTCGTCAAGCGCGTCTTCCGGAAGGGCGGAGATGTCGAAATTCTCTCTGGCGCGGGCCGCACTCCTGGGCGTGGTAAGCAAAGCAGTGCCTCGCTGCACTGCCCACGCCAGCAGCACCTGCGCCGGCGTCTTTCCAACTCGTGCGGCGATTGCTGTAATGACTGGATCTTCAAGCGGCCCCGGTCTGGTTCCATGGCCTAATGGCGCGAAAGCCAAAAGCACAATGCGCTTCTCTTTGCAGAATTCCAGAAGGTCCGTCTCCGGCAGATACGGATGTGACTCGACTTGGACCACAGCCGGCTTGATTTTCGCAGCTTCATAGAGGGGAAACAATTCGTTCAAGCCGACGTCCGACAGTCCAATGGCGCGGCACCTGCCATGGTCCACGAGACTTTCCATGGCCCTCCAGATATCGAGCAGAGTCACGCCGTGGTCGTAAACGACATTGCCGTTTTGATCCCGCGGATCCTGCTCCTCCCCTGGTTGAAAAGCAAATGGAGTGTGAATGAGATAGAGATCCAGATAGTTGAGCCTGAGTCTATCGAGACTCGCCTCGAAAGCCGGCTCGACGCGCTCGGGACGGTGATTGGAGTTCCACAACTTTGTGGTTACAAAAATGTCTTCGCGCGCGATCCCTCCAGCGACAAGTCCTGCCTGCAACGCCTCGCCTACCTCACGCTCATTCCGGTATCGCTCCGCACAATCGAAGTGCCGGAATCCAGCTTCCAGTGCGCCTCTGGTCGCAGTTATCGTCACAGCTGGATCTGGAATCAACGTGCCAAAGCCGAGTGCAGGTATATGACCGCCTCCGTGGTTGAGCGGCATTCTCTTCATCCGAAGATCAGAAGATTCAGTCATTGGAATACCTCGGCATTATGATTTTGCTCCCTGCATCGCCGCCCCGGATCTGAAAATTTAATACCCGCCCAGAAAAAAGGCGACAAAAGTGTCAAAGGTGTTTCCCGGGGACTCAGCGTATATCTGTTTGCCCGCTCATGGCGGATCAGTCCGAAGCGCTTCTCGTCACTTGGACGAAAAAATCGGCAACTCGGACAACTGTCGTCTCGATTTTGACAGATGGACTATGAGGGAGAGAGTCTCAGCCCTTGTGGATTCAATGACCCACTACGGCACCACGCCTATGGGTTTGAAAGATACTGCGGCAGAGATAATATCCCGACCAGTCCTTGTCGGCTTTGCTTATTTCAGTAGTTCACAACTTTTTGCAATTTGTTGCGTCGTTGTGACATATCGCCGAATTCCCTACTCTATTTTGTTTCTATGGGAGCGGAGCGCTGAAGGTTCACGTATGTTAAAGCCGCAAGTTCAACGATGGTCCGAACGTCCCCGCATCTTGATGCTGATGCTGGCCGTGATGCTGCCGGCTGCAGCGCTGATCGGCTTCAGCGTCATTTATCTCTGCAACATCCAGCGCGAGAAGGTCATCGAGGCCGCGTATCGGGTCGAGTATGAGCACACGCTTGCCGTCGCGGAGAAGCAGATCAACGAGCGTGCATATGATATGGCCGACAACGCCAGAATGCAATTTCCAGATATGGACAGTTCCGACGCAGATGGGGTCGATAGCTTCCTGACGGCGCATCCGGATATCGCCCATGCAATTCTGTGGACCGGAAAAGATCACTTCATCTTTCGATCCCAGCCCAGCCGGATGAGCAGCGGGGCGTTCTGTGCCGAGGATCGCGCACTTGCATCGCATTACGTCGACTGGTGGAACACGGACGGCAAGACGTACATCAACAAGCTGAGATGGCACGAAGCAAACGAAGGCACGCACTTCTTCTTTATGAATCATTGGGTTACCATGGGCGACAAAATGCAGTATCAGTCTCTGGTGCTCTTTCTGCCCCGCGGCTCCAGCCCCGAGCGCCCTGCCCTGGCTGGATTCATCTACGACACCGACTATCTGAAGAATAAGTTTTTTCCCGCGGCCCTGAACGAAGTGATGCCCGATCAGAACCAGGGCGATTCAACGCATCCACGAACGGCGTTCATGGTTCGCACGGAAAAAGAAGATGTCCCTCTCGCTGCTTCTGCTTCCTGGGATGGAGGATCGCCCGAAGTCGAACGAGCTTTTCAGGATGTCTTTTCCGGTCTGATTCTGGGAATCAAGCTGCGCGGCACCACCATCGCAGATGTCAGCGCTCGCTTCTTACGAAATCATTTTCTGATTTTGGCGGCGCTGTCACTGCTGATGGGCGCCGGCATGTTTTTCACCTACCGGAGTGTGGCGCGTGAGCTCGCCCTGGCGAAGCTGAAGTCCGATTTCGTTTCCAACGTCTCTCATGAATTGCGGACTCCGCTTGCGCTCATCCGCCTTTACGCGGAAACGCTGGAGCTGGGACGTATCTCCAACTCAGGAAAGCAGCAGGAATATTACGAGATCATCCGCAAAGAGAGCGAGCGGCTGACTTCGCTGATCAACAACATTCTCGACTTCTCGCGTATCGAGTCAGGTAAGAAAGAGTACAGCTTCCGCGAAACTGATGTGGCCGATCTGGTGCGTAGCACCCTCGAATCGTATCGCTTCGAAATCGAGCAGAATGGATTCCAGCTCGACCAGAAGATAGAAAGCGATGTGCCGCCGCTGTGGGTGGATCGCGAGGCAATTGCCCGCTCCCTGCTGAACCTGGTGAACAATGCCGTGAAGTACTCCGGTGCCGAGAAATACCTTGGGGTACATCTGTACCGCCACAACAACGGCGTCAATCTGGAGGTTGTCGATCATGGCATCGGAATCCCCGCCAAGGAGCACCTCAAGATTTTCGAGAAGTTTTATCGGGTGGGCGATCCGTTGGTTCATAACACCAAGGGAAGCGGATTAGGTCTATCTCTGGTACGCCACATCGTACAGGCTCACGGTGGCGAGGTTGCCGTCGAGAGCACGCCAGGGATGGGCAGCAAATTCATCATTACTTTGCCGCTGCAGAAGTTAGCTATTCAATAGGTGACGGGGTATGAAAATGAAAGAAGAGAAAGCAAAGGCGGCTGAAGGACGGCGTCCGGCAAAGATTCTTGTTGTGGAGGACGAACCGAACATGGTGGCCGGACTGCGCGACAATTTCGAGTTTGAAGGCTATGAAGTGATCACAGCGCGCGATGGCGTCGAGGGCCTTCAGCGGGCGATGGAAGAATCTCCGGACCTGGTGGTTCTGGACGTCATGATGCCGCGCTTGAGCGGACTGGAAGTATGCAGGCAATTAAGGGCCAAGCGCGCCTCCATCCCGATCATCATGCTGACCGCCCGCGGCCAGGAAGTAGACAAAGTAGTAGGGCTCGAACTGGGCGCGGACGACTACGTAACCAAACCGTTTTCGATTCGCGAATTGCTGGCGCGAGTCAAGGCTATCTTGCGACGCACAACCGTCGTTCCCAAAGATAAGGATCAGCACTCCTTCGGCGACGTGGAAGTGGATCTTCAGCGTTGTCGAGTGCTCAGGGCGGGCAAGGCTCTCGATATTTCATCTACAGAATTCGATCTGCTGAAGTACTTCATCTGTCATCCTGGCGAAACGCTGAGCCGCGATCGTCTACTGGAGGAGGTTTGGGGGTACGATAACTACCCAACCACTCGCACTGTGGATACGCACCTGGTGCGTCTGCGCCAAAAGCTCGAGCCCGACCCTGAACAACCGCAATACTTTCTCACCGTGCACGGAACTGGTTATCGCTTTGTTGGCTAGATAGCTTTTTGTAGGTTAGACAGCAGCTTGTTGTCTATAGCAATCAGAATCGAGAAGAGGTGGATCGTGACCCAGGGAGCAATATTACCAGGAAGCAACGGCGCTTTGCGGATCAACAGCGAACGTCGAGACTACGGCATCCTTCATTTCCCGATTGCACACTCGATGCCGTCCTCGTCATCAAATGTGCCGCCGCGAGAGGATGTGGATGCGCTCCTGCGGGAGAAGCTTGAACTACATTCGCAGCTATTTGAAGCGGCACAGGTCCAGCGCAAACTGAGCGGCTCGCGTGCCCTGCGCCACGGCGACTTGCAGTTCGCGAGCGAGGTCTTCGCGGCTCGCTTTCTCTCCGGAGATTTCACGATGCTTTGGCAGAATGGTTCCAGAGTTCTTGCTGCCCACGGAGACATTGCCGGTAAAGGCGTTGCCGCCGGGATGTGGTTTACCAACCTGGCAGGGCTTCTCCAAAGCTACGGCCAGCCGGATTCCAACCCGGCAATGATTGCCTCGGAAGTGAATCGCCACCTTTGCTATCTGCGGCCGGTTGCGCCTTTCGTTACGGCATTTCTGGCGCAGATTGACTGCCATCGCGGAGAACTGACCTACTGCAATGCCGGCCATTTTCAGCCAATACTGCTGCGCGCTGATGGACGAGCTGAACTGCTCGAGACCGGCGGTCCGTTGCTGGGTGCGATTGAAGATGCGGAATTCCACTCTGGCGAACTTGTTCTCGAGCCGGGCGACACTCTTGTTGCGTACTCTGACGGCGTTCTCGAATCCTGCAACCCATCAGGTGAAGAGTATGGGCTGGAGCGATTAGTAGAGGCGTCCCGACATGCCAGGCAGCAATCCGCTCACGCCACACTGATGACGCTCCTCGCTGCGGTACAGGACTTCGCGAACGGTAGTCCAATTCGCGACGATGTCAGCTTGACGGTGATCCAACGGGAAGCTGAAGGTACAAACATCCTGGAGTGCTCGCCGCGTGATCCAGCCAGCGTAGCCTCCTAAGCATAAAACGAGATTCAGATTGGCAGTGGGTTGCGCTCCGTAAACTGGCGCTGGTGCCAGTACGGGTAGATCGGAGTAACGGCGCTGACAGAATCCAGTTTGGCAACCAGCTCGGGACTGAGGTTCCAGCCGGCGGAAGCCAGGTTTTGTTTGAGCTGTTCTTCGTTGCGGGCTCCCATAATGATGCTGGCCACGGTCGGGCGCTGTAAGAGCCAGTTGAGGGCGATCTGGGGGACGGACTTGTTCGTCTCTTTCGCTACTTCATCAATGGCGTCTACGATCTTGTAGAGAAATTCGTCGTCGACGGGCGGACCGTTTTCAGCGGTCTTGTGGAGACGGCTGACTGCAGGCAGCGGCTGGCTGCGGCGGATTTTTCCGGTAAGACGGCCCCATCCAAGCGGGCTCCAGACTAGAGTCGCGACTCTCTGATCAAGGCCGAGGGGCATGAGCTCCCATTCGAACTCGCGGTTTACCAGCGAGTAGTAGGCCTGATGAGCCACGTAGCGCGCCCACCCGTAGCGCTCGGAGACGGAGAGTGATTTCATGAGGTGCCATCCGGAAAAGTTGGAGCAGGCAATATAGCGGACTTTTCCAGTGCGAACCAGGGTGTCGAGGGTCTCGAGAGTTTCATCGACCGGGGTGGTCGCGTCGAAGCCATGCATATGGTAGATGTCGATGTGATCCGTGCCCAGACGCTCGAGGCTGGCGTTCACCGACTCGATGAGGTGGTAACGCGAGGAGCCGACGTCGTTCGGTCCGCCGCCGAGCCGGAAGGTGGCCTTGGTTGAGATGAGCAGCCGGTTGCGCTTGCCGGCGATGGCCTTGCCAAGGACTTCCTCGGCAAGACCGTCGGAGTAAACGTCGGCGACATCGAAGAGGTTGACTCCAGCATCGAGGCAGAGATCGACAAGACGAGTGGCCTCGTCGCCGGTGGAGCTGCCCCACGCGCGGAAGAATTCGGTACCGCCGCCGAAAGTTCCCGCGCCAAAACTTAGAGCAGAAACCTTCAGACCTGAATGGCCGAGCTGTCTGTATTCCATGGAGATTAAAGATGCAGGAGAATGCTCAAAGGTGCAAGCGGCGCTTCGGGCAGTAGACGAGAGGTTGCGGCGCTGTGCGGTCCTTGCGTATAGTGCGATCAAGCTTTCATAAACGTTGGAGGAGTCAGAAATGCCCGCATCAGATATCACCGCAGCAGCGTCGATTGGTAAGTCCGTACAGATTCGCGGTGAAGTTAAGGGAAGCGAAGACCTGCTGGTAGACGGCGTGGTCGAGGGAACGATTACCCTGAGCGAGAGCCGGCTGACGATCGGCCCCAATGCCCATGTCGAAGCCAATGTGTCCGCCCGCGATGTGGTTCTGCTGGGGACTCTCAACGGCGATATCGAGGCCAGTGGCCGGGTTGAATTGCGAGCGGGAGCTAATCTCAAGGGCGATATCCGTGCGGCAAGGCTTTCCATCGAAGAGAATGCGGTATTTTCGGGTAAGGTAGACCTCGTCCAGGGAACTACAGGCACAACCGAACGTGGCGGGATCACAGCACAATCGCCGTCCAGCTCGACTACGCAGTCTGGGACGATGTTCGGCGCTTCAAAGTAAATCGAGTTTGCTAACCGGAGCCGCCTGAAAGCGGCACGGGGACTGCTCTCAGGCCATAGACCGAAGACTCCCCGACAGAGGTCGACCCAGCACCGTGTTGCGCAGCCTGTTCCATCGAGAACCGCCCCGGCCAGAGCGCACCAGTCGCACGGTGCTTTCAGGGCCGAAGATTCCCCGTCACTCAAGCGGCTGGGCCGCCATGCTCAAACATCTCAAGGAAGAAGAGAGCTTGCGCGTGCTGGATATAGGACCCACTTCGCCGAGCAATATCAACTTTTTGACTGGGCTCGGCCACAGCTGCTACATGGCTGATGTGGTGCATGAGGCACTCAATGGGCAGTGGGTCACGCCTCCGTCCGAAGAGGGCGGCGAGGCGGGTTTTGATCTTGTCGGATTCTTCGAGCAAAACCTGAATTTCGGCGGACGTCAGTTCGACGTGGTGTTGCTGTGGACGACGCTCGACTACATTCCACAAGGGCTGGTGCAGCCGTTCATCCAACATCTGCACACGGCTGTACGTCCGGGCGGACGAGTTCTCGCCCTTTTTCACACCAAATCCATAGGGCCTGATACCACATTTTGCCGCTACCACCTGACGGACGGCGACACGATTGAGATGCAGGAGTCCGAGACGCATCCTATCCTCCGCGTCTACACAAACCGCAGCATCGAAAAGCTGTTTTCGCGCTACGGCAACTATCGTTTCTTTCTGGCCAAAGACAACATTTACGAAGTCATCATTACCCGCTGAGGAGTAACCGGCGCCGGCGTGCGCTTGCGCGGCGGTTTCTCCGTCTGCCAGAGGGTTTGTTGTAGTGGTTCCCGGCCTTCCAGTTCCCCTCCCGTAGCCCTCGCCTGCGAGGCATCGGTAGCTCTGCGCCCCAGCTCATATTTTTTGGTTACTGCTGCGACCAGCTCACGGATACGCGTTTGATAGGCCTTGGAGACGAAGGCGGCTTCGGCGTAACGCTTCGCATAGCTAGTATCGAGCTGAGGAAAATGCTCGTGAACGAAGGCCAGAAAGGTGGCCTTGGAACATGGCTTGAGGAAGAGAGGATTCGCAAAAAAGAAACTTGCGTCGACTTCTCGCGCTTTGCGGGCCATAGTGTCCAGGGAAACAGCGTTATCCGTGATCCCGGGCATCAGAGGCGAACACATAATGCCAGCTCGCAGGCAGGCCTCACGCAGGCGGCGAACTGTGCGGAAGCGCAGGTCGGGCCGCGGAGCACGCGGTTCGAGGATGCGGGCCAGCCGGGCATTGTGCGTGGTTATGGTGATGTGTAACGACACATCGTTTTTCGCCGCGATTTGCTGAAGAAGATCGATGTCGCGCTCGATCAACGTTGATTTGGTTACGATGCCGAGACGCAAGCCACGCTGTTCGGCGAAAACTTCGAGGATCCCGCGCGTTACCCTGGCGCGCTTCTCGATGGGTTGGTAAGGGTCGGTCGCGGTTCCGAGGGCAACCTGTTCACCATGCTTCAGAGAGCGCAGTTCCTGCCTGAGCAGCCACGCGGCATTTTGCTTTATATAGATTTTGTGCTCGAAATCGGCTGGATCCCGCATCTCCATAAACTCGTGTGTATAGCGGGCGTAGCAGTAGCGACAGCCGAACTCGCAGCCCCTGTAGGGGTTGATGCTCCAATGAAACGGGAGGCCGCGTCGCGAGACTGACTTGTTCAGCAAGGAGCGAACCGGGAGCGTACGGAACTCGACCAGATGGCCTTCACCGGCCTGACAGCCGCTGGCGGCGATACGGGCAATGCCGCGCAGAGGCGCGTCGGTTACCGAATAATCCCGCACCCTATCGCCCGCTGGGAGGATGTTAAAAAGAGGCTGTGTCTTCGCTTTTTCTTCGCCCATAAGGAGAACGTACTCTTGCCGGATGCAGCCGTCAAGTGTGTACATTTCATGCCGCGATTGGCGCCCGGAAAATGGCGATCGAATTGAGGGGTTGGCGAGGTTATAAGGGCCGCCGGCGAGCAACATACAGCCAAAAGCACTATCCTCGTTTCGGAGCTGGTTTTTGAAGCTCGTTTAGTAAAACGCAGTTTCTACAGGAGCTTGATCGCATGACAGACTTGAAAGGTTCGACCATCACCTGGCTGGGGCACTCCGTCGTTCACATCACCACTGCCAAGGGAACCGAGATCCTTATCGATCCATTTCTTGAACATAATCCAAAGTATCCGAAGAACTATAAGCTGCCGGAGAAGCTGGATCTTCTTTTACTGACGCACGGCCATTCCGATCATATTGCCGATGCCGTTGCCGTGGCGGGGCGGGGTAATCCACAAGCCGTGGGCATCTTTGAGCTGGTCGCATGGATGCAGTCGAAGGGGGTGAAGAACGTTGTAAGCATGAACCTGGGCGGAAGTTACAAATATCAGGATGTGACCATCAGCATGGTGGAGGCGCGACACAGTTCGAGCGTAGAAGACGGCACTAATTTCTTATACGCTGGAGAGGCGATTGGATTTGTCATTGCGATTGAAGACGGTCCGGTGCTTTACCATGCGGGCGACACTTCCGTCTTTTCGGATATGCAGATCATCCGCGAACTTTATGCTCCCGAAATAGGACTGCTTCCGATCGGCGACCATTACACCATGGGGCCTGCGGCCGCTGCATTGGCGGCAAAGTATCTGGGGGTCCAGACTGTTATTCCAATACACTACGGAACCTTTCCGCAGCTCACGGGTACTCCGGAGGAGCTGGAAGGTCATCTGAAGGGAACGGGTATAAAAGTTCTGAAAGCGACGCCAGGCGAAACCCTGCGGTAGTATTTCTACTTTGTTCAGAACAACAAAGGCGGCACTGCCTCAACTGGAGGAGACCGCCTTTCTAACTGTACATCCAGAGTAACTAGGCCTTTGCAGTCTTCGCCGACTTGGCGGCGAGTTCCTTTCTGCGCTCGGCCCAGCGACGCTTCATGGCCTCGGCAATTTTGCGTCGTCCTTCTGGCGATAACTTGCGCTTGGTTGGGGCTTTGGCTGCCCTTTTCTTTGCAGCCGCGGGTCGCCCGCGCTTTACAACCTTTGCTCTTCCACCTGCCAGCAAATCCCGTGCCTGCTGCAGGCGTGCTATCTCGTTGTCGATCTCAATCAGAATCTGACTAACTTGCACTTTTCCTCCATTTGCCTGGAGTCTGACCAACCAAGAGAAGTGTCAGTCAATCTTCAGCACTCTAAGTAAAAACTGCTACTGGGCAGAGTAACTCCATTAGTAATAAATTGCCAAATATTTATGAAATAAATAATGTCGTGTGGGCAGCAGGCGAGCGGAGTCACCTTTAAGGCATTTCTCCGATCGCTGTAGTTTCCGCCGCCGCTAGGTCGTCGATTTCGATGTAGGCACATCGGAGCGATGCGATAACTTGTCGCTCACAATGCGACCTTCCTAGTCGTCCTGGCTTGAACTGGGTTGGTCCCTGGATGATTTGGGAGCGGGAATGGAATAATCGAGCCCTTCGCGATAAGAAGTGCGAGGGCCTTCTCCGAACATGGAGCTAGTGCGTCTTCCATCCTGTGTGTAGCGGCGCAAATCCTTGAGCGTTTCCACCTTGTCGCGTGCGTACTCGGTCGCGAGACGCGTGAGAGCGTAGGTGACGATATCGCTGTGGTGCAACCCTTGCGTTTCTGGATCGCGGCGGAAGTTCAGCCACAGCCGATGGACTAACTGCACGTCCTCTCCTTGCAGAGCGGGGGCGTGCGGCCCGATGTGGAAGGAAAGATCCTGGCCGTCAGGCATGATGACGTAGAAGGTAAATTGCCGTTTGGGCTCAGGCAGCGCTTCCCAGGCCTGGCCAACGTGATAGGCCTGTTCCTGCGCTGACATCTTGGTGGAAAGACCCGAAACAAGAGCGGCAACTTCGAGCGAATTCGCGGTTTGCACCAGGGCGGCGAAGATATCGCCGGCAGGAACAACCAGCAGAGAGATATGTTTGCCGAAACTCTCGGCTACGGAGACGGCCTTGGTAAAAAGCATCTGCTCGTACTCACTGAAGAGCTGCTCATCAAGATACTCGGGGCCGCCTGCGCCCATCATCCGGGCAGTGAGCACAACAATGTCCTGCTCCTTGGTATTGGTGCGTGAAAGAGCCCACTTAAGCGCGAATGGGTTGGCTGAATCACGCATGGTTACCAGAACACCGCCAGGATTAATCTCCAGCGCATCGCGGCTGATTGTTTCTGGCTGCTCAAGCTGGAAGTGTTCCTTCATCTGCTTGACAGTTACAAGTTGTCGTTTCTGATTCCTGCGCTCGGAAATCGTGAAGATGATGAAGAAGGCGGCGGCGAAAGCCACACCGCTTTTCGTGGCAACGCTCTTCGTGAACAGATTGACGATGGCCGTCGTGAACAGAACCAGGAAAACCGAGAACAGTCCGACGGGCAATTCCGTCTTGCCGATCTTGATATTGATCGGCACCTTCCAGCCGCGCTCGCCCGTATACTTCCAGCGAAGCACTAACATAGCGAGGCTATTGAAGGTAAAACTCCAAATCACACCAAACGCGTAGGCTTCGCCCAGTGTGATGACATTACCGCGGCTCACAATGATGGTAAATAATTGCAACGCGGTAACCAGGTTGATGATGCGGTAGCTGGTTCCGAACTTGTGGTGCGGTTTGCGGAACCAATCGGTAAGCACCCCATCCTCCGCGACACGCATCAGCACACCGGTCGAGCCGATGATGGAGGTGTTGATGGCACCTGAAAGAATCAGAAATCCTACGATGACAACAAAAACGCGGAAGACGATGCGCAGCGTGAGTGGCCCGACGACATTCATTGCCAGACCGGCGATGAGGTTATCGCGATACACCGGAACGCGAATCGAATCCGGAATGAGCATGACAGCAAGCAGGGAAACAAATCCGGTAAATACCGTGCTGTAAATGGCGATGACAATCGCCGCGCGCTTGAGGTTCTTGAGCTTCGGATGCTGGATCTCGCGATTGACCTGTGCGAGTGTTTCCTCGCCGCTCATGGCCAGGATGGAGTGGCCAAAGGCCATCAGGATACCGAAGAGGCCAAGAGAGCTGGCAACCTTTGTTCCCGAGAGAAATCCTAGTGCGTCTTTGGAGAAGTGCAGATTCGAGGGCGTAGGCAGAGGCGGAAATTTTGCGCCGATGTGGAAGGCCGACCAGATGCCCCACCCGAGTAGTAGCACCACCATGATGGTGGTGATCTTCATTACTTCAAGAGCCTTGTCACTCGACTCTTCGATACCCTTGGTGTTCTGCCACCAGTAATAGATGGTGACGACCGCGCAGAAAACCGCTGAGGTTCCGTTGACGGGAAACTGCCAGGCGACGTGCCCGCTACTTATCATCGCAGCTGGCAACCAGCCGTGCGCGGCGCCGACGGTCATTAACTCATTGAGGAGGCCGGTGATGTATTGCCCAGCAGAGACGCCTGAGATCGGTCCCGTGAGGATGTAGTCGAACATCAGCGCCGAGACGCTCAGTTTGGCGAAATTACCGCCCAATGCCTCCTTGACCACACGGTACACGCCGCCGCGGGTGAACATCGAGCAGCTCTCGACATAAACGGCTCGCACCGCAAAGGAGAAAAGCATGATGCCCAGAATGAACCAGGGTGCTGCCTTCCCAACCGCCTCTTCGGCGATACCCCCGGCATAGAAAGCCGAGGAACCAAGGTCGTTGAGTACGACTGCGGCAGCTCGCCAAAAGGAGATGAAAGTGAGCATTACCGAGGAGGCAACAACGAGCCTGACTCGGTTGGATTGCGGGGCGGAAAACGTTTGTCCAGCTGGCATGGATCGTGGGTGTAGCGGTCAGAATGGGACAGATTCCATGGCCATCTTCGTCCTGACGCTCACGGCTGAGTGTATGTCGGTTAACCTATGGCGTCAATGCGCAATCTAGGAAGGAGTTCAGCAAACAGAATTGCGTAAATGGGTTCAGCGAGCTACTCACCCAGAAGTTCGTTGAGATCTTCAACGAAGCTGAGAATCACTACGACCGAAGATCCTGCCAGCCCCAGAAAGAACAGGACTGTGAGGACATGCATAATGAATTGCAAAATAGCGGTCACGAGGAGATTGTAAACCCAGGCGGTCGAGATGCAACGGCTTTCGAAGCGTATGAAAGTGTTAAACTCGGCATAAATGCCCGTAATTTCCACCCGGATCACTGCCGCAAGTCATGCGGTTGCCGCGCCGTTTGTGTCGCCTATTTTGCTGGCTCTGCTCTCCGGATTCCTGCTGAATCTTCCCTTTCCGATCGCCGCGCCGCTGCCACCGTGGAGAGCTGCGTTTGGATGGATTGCGTTGATTCCTTTGTTGTACGCATTGCTTGCGCCGGGCAGCGCTGCGCATCCTCGCTATCTGCGGCGCAGCACGCTGGCGGCTTACCTTGGCGGCGTCTTTTGGTACACGTTGAACAGCTACTGGATCTACCAGACCATGCATCTCTATGCCGGAGTTGCGGCCGCCGGCGCGGTAGGAATCCTGATTCTCTACAGCATGGTCCTTGGTTTTTACTTCGGACTCTTCGGACTGGGGATTGCCTTTCTGCGGCGCGTTTCGGGGGATACGACCGCTCCTCTTCTGCTGGCGCCATTTCTCTGGGTGACGATCGAGCAGGCTGCGGCGCGCATCACGAGCGTTCCATGGGATCAATTTGGGTATTCGCAGGTCGACAATTTCCTGTTGACGCGACTTGCACCAGTCACCGGAGTGTACGGAATTTCGTTCGTGCTGGTGGCGGTGAATGCCCTATTTGTGGCGGCGCTTCTGTCGAAGTCGATTCACATGCGTCTGCGGCTTGGAGTTGGCGCGGCGCTGGCTGCGGTGCTGATGCAGTTGGGTTCGTGGATGCCGCCTAAGCCCGCTCCCACCCAGGCGACAGCTGTGCTGCTGCAGGACAATCTGCAGGTAGCCACCGACAACAACTGGGTAGGCAGTGAGTGGGATCAGAACACTGCTCGGTTTCTTCATCAGAGTGAGGATACGAGCGCCCCATCCTATGCCGGAGTGCCCGATGCAGGCAACCCGCTGCAGCACAATGCAAACGACAAGCCGTCGTCGATTTCGCTGATCGCATGGCCGGAGGCTCCTGGGCCTTTTCGCGAGAAAGACCCGCGCTTCGATTTGCTGATGCACGAATTGGCATCGGAGACACACGCGGGGATTGTCGCCGGGAATATCTCGACCGATCGGGGAGTGAGTGAGGGTCAGCCCACGCTTGACGAGTACAACTCCGCTTCCTTCATTTCGCCGACCGGTGAATTTATCGGGCGCTATGACAAGATCCATCTTGTGCCCTTTGGCGAGTACATTCCCTATCGCGAACTGTTCTTCTTTGCGCATCATCTGACGCAACAGGTGAATGACTTTTCGCGTGGCAGGGAGCGCAAGGTCTTTACCGCAAACGGGCACCGATATGGCGTCTTCATCTGCTATGAGTCGATCTTTGCAGATGAAATCCGGCAGTTTGCGCGAAACGGCGCGCAGGTCTTTGTGAACATCTCCGACGACGGCTGGTATGGGGACACCAGCGCTCCGTGGCAGCACCTGAATATGGCGCGGATGCGGGCGATCGAGAATCGCCGGTGGATTCTGAGGGACACGAACACCGGAGTTACTGCGGCCATCGATCCATACGGACGCGTGGTTCAGAGCGCGCCCCGACATGTCTTTACTTCCCTGGCAGTGCAATACGGGTTTCGCGACGACGTTACTCTCTACACCCGGCATGGTGATGTCTTTGCTTATGCATGTGGGATAATCGTGATTGGCGCGCTGGTGTATTTTGCCAGAAAGCCGCGTCGAATTTAGGAAAAAGCCAGGTCTCCCCAAAGTGTTGAACGATTTGAACGATCTCGAATTCGCCTACACTCCCGTGCGCGACAAAGTCCGCGACCTGCGGGAGTATCTTTGACGCTCCCCGCCTCAAATCTGAACTAGCCAGCATCGAGCAGAGGCTTTCCGATCCGAACCTGTGGTCGAATCCGCAGCTCTCACAGCCGCTGATGCGGGACCGCAAGCGCATCGAAGCTCTGCTCGCGGACGACGCTGAACTGGCTCGAAAGACCGGTGACGTCGAGGCCTACATCGATCTGGCGCGCGAGGGCGAGCCCGTCGAGGATGATCTCAAGCGCGAGATTGAGTCTCTGAACAGCTTTGCCGAAGCGATGGAAACGCGCACACTGCTCTCAGGCGAGACCGATCCGTTGAACGCTATCGTCGTCGTGCATCCCGGGGCAGGCGGCACAGAAAGTCAGGACTGGGCGGAGATGCTGATGCGCATGTATCTGCGCTGGGCCGAACAGCAGGGCTTCAAAACGGAGATCAACGACTACCAGGACGGCGAAGAAGCAGGCATCAAGTCGGCGACCTTCACCATCACCGGCGATTACGCTTACGGCCTGCTCTCGGGTGAAATCGGGGTGCACCGGCTGGTGCGCATCTCCCCGTTCGACCAGGCAAAGAGGCGGCATACCTCGTTTGCTTCGGTGTTTGTGTCTCCCGAGATCGACGACTCGATCGTGATTGACATCAAGCCGGACGATATTCGCACAGATACCTACCGCTCGGGCGGCAAGGGCGGACAGCATGTGAACACGACCGATTCGGCCGTGCGCATCACGCATATTCCGACGGGGATTGTCGCCGCGTGCCAGAATGAGCGCTCTCAGCACAAGAACCGCGAGCGTGCGATGAAGATGCTGCGTTCGCGGTTATACGAGTACGAGCTGGAGAAGAAGCGGCAGATCACGAAGAAGCTCGAGGACTCCAAGCTGGACATCAACTTTGGCTCGCAGATTCGCTCGTACGTGTTGCAGCCTTACCGGATCGCCAAAGATCATCGAACCAAAGTGGAAGTGGGCGACGTGGACAAGGTTCTGGATGGATACCTGGAGCCGTTTATTCGTGGATATCTGCTGATGCGAAGGAATGGTGGCGGTCCCGCGGCATTGGACACGGGAGACGATCTGGAGTAACAACTTGTTCGCCTGAATTTTTAGTGAGCCGCCGCATGAAATGCTTCGTGGGTTGTGTGTGATGGAACCGGGCTGGGACACGAAAGCAACAATCGCTTGCCAGACGTTATCCAAATTGAATAAAGTCTCTATCCGGAGGCTTGTTTGCCCGGAATTCTTGGAACTGTTCGCGAGACCTTCCCCCAGGAGCGCCGCGTTGCTCTGGCCCCCCGCCAATGTGAGGCGTTGCGGAAATCAGGACTCGAAGTCATCATCGAGCAATCGGCCGGTGTCGAAGCCGGCTTTCCCGATGAATTGTATGTCGCGCGAGGCGCGCGTATCGGCACTAGGGAAGAGGTCTTCCGGGAAGCCGACATCGTCGCGCAGGTGCGTTGTCTGGGCGCGAATCCCGAGGCCGGGCGCTCCGATCTCCCGCTGCTGCGTCCGGGTCAGGTGCTGATAGGCTTCGCCGAGCCCTTGACCGCGCTGAGTGAATCTTCAAACCTTGCGACCTCCGGCGTATCGCTGCTGGCCCTTGAACTCATTCCCAGGATCACCCGCGCACAGAGCATGGACGCGCTCTCTTCGATGGCCACCATCTCCGGATACCGCGCGGTGCTACTCGGCGCAAGCCAGCTTCCGAAAATGTTTCCGATGCTGATGACGGCAGCCGGCACGGTTACGCCTGCCAAGGTGTTTGTGTTGGGAGCAGGTGTAGCCGGCCTGCAGGCAATCGCAACGGCACGGCGGCTGGGCGCGATCGTCCACGCCTACGACTTGAGACCCGCGGTAAAAGAGCAGGTGGAGAGCGTGGGCGCCAAATTCGTGATGCTGGATGTGGAAGCCCAGGGATCGGAAGACAAGGGCGGATACGCCAAAGCGATGGATGAAACCTTTTATGCGCGCCAGAGGGCACTGCTTACCGAGGTGCTGCGCGAACAGGATGTGGTCATCACGACGGCGGCGGTTCCGGGCCGCAAGTCGCCGATCCTGATTACAGCGGAGATGGTATCGGCGATGCCGCCCGGCTCGGTGATTGTCGATATTGCCGCGGAGCGGGGCGGCAACTGCGAGCTCACGCAGGCCGGCGAAACGGTCGTCCACAACGGGGTGACAATTCTCGGACCGATGAATCTGCCGTCGTTGGTTCCCTACCATGCCAGCCAGATGCTTTCTTCGAACATTGCCGCCGTTGTCAAACTGCTGCTGCAAGATGGCAAGGTAGGGCTGGACCTTGAAGACCAGATCATCCGCGAGACCCTGGTGACGCATGAAGGTAGGGTGATTCATCCCAAGATCGCAGAATTGATCGAAGCATCGCAGGTCAGGACCTCGAAGCAAACCGATGAGGTAAGCCAATGAGCAATTACGAGGTCGCCATCTGGGTGTTCATGCTGGCGGCGTTTCTCGGATTCGAATTGATCCGCCGCGTGTCGCCTCTGCTGCACACGCCTTTGATGTCACTGACTAATGCCATCTCGGCTATCGCGGTAGTGGGCGCGATTCTTATCACCGGCGCAAAGGAGGCCCCGACGCTCTCGCGGGTTCTCGGGTTTTCCGCAGTAGTGCTTTCCACCATCAACCTGGTCAGCGGCTATCTGATCACTGACCGCATGTTGAAGATGTTCAAGAAGCGTGGGCCCGAGAAGAAATGATGGAGAGCCTCTATCCCGTTCTGTACATACTCGCGGCCGCGGGCTTCATTCTCGCTATCAAATGGCTGAGCTCTCCGGCAACTGCTCGCCGCGGCGTCTTTGTGGGCGAGGCTGGAATGCTGCTGGCTGTGGTGGGTACGCTGCTGCGCGCCGAAGTGGTGACGTACCAGTGGATATTCATCGCCTTCTTTATCGGCTCCGCGATCGGTGTGCCCATCGCCTATTACATGCCGATGACGGCAGTGCCGCAACGAACAGCCTTCTCTCATGCCTGCGGCGCTCTGGCGGCGGCCCTGATCGGAACCGCCGAATACTATCGCAGCAGGCCTCATGGCGTAGTCATGACAGCGCTGGTGCTAGAGATCCTGCTCGGCTTCCTTACTTTTACGGCCAGCATGATGGCCTTCGGAAAGCTCCAAGAGATCCTGCCCACTCGGCCCATTACTTATCCGGGGCAGAATTTCGTCAACCTGGGAATCTTCGGACTGGCGGCTGTGAG
>Ga0206966_1087_pt1 | contig 28710 bp, 25 predicted proteins | sample Alteio_BWOrgHeat_23_FD_152970 | JGI IMG/M metagenome (GOLD analysis project Ga0206966, IMG submission 152970) | Enriched cells from forest soil in Barre Woods Harvard Forest LTER site, Petersham, Massachusetts, United States -... | ecosystem: Environmental > Terrestrial > Soil > Temperate forest >...
CTGCGTACCACTTTGCAGAACAGATACGTCGGATGGCTGCACGATATGAATGTCGTCAACCTTGTAAAGAAAGTGGTCTTCGTTTGTTGCGAGTTCAATACTGTCACCAACGTGAACTTCCTTCAGTCCTCGAAAAAAGCCGTCGCGATGAGCGGCGATGCCAATGTTCCCAGGCTCCCCTGGCATCGCAGTTCCTGCGATCCTGCCTGCTCCGCGGTTGAGGATGAGGTCGTCGGTTCCATCGAATACCGGGACTTCAAGGCCTACTTTAGGGATAGAGAGGACAGCGAGAGGAGCGTCCAGCTTCATGCCCAAGGCCGCTTCGTATGCTCGAATTCGCTTCTCGGACCAGAGGGCGAAATTGATCGAAGAAGCATCTTGCTTTGCGCCCGCAGAATCCACCGCCTGCGACCTTGATTGGTGCGCCTCAAAACTCCAGACCGCGGCGCGAGCCATCACTACACCGTGAACGCGCACCAGCACGCACACCAGCACCATAACCAAACCCGCGATGAACAAGAAGCGTTCAAGCCGCCGATACGACTTCATCGTGTAATGTTGCCACCTTTCCGTTGACGGCGCTCACACCGAGCACAGCTGAATCGAGCTGAGAGTCTCACCCGTCCTCACAACCAGGTAACCGCTGATTCCTCATAACTATGAGGCGAAACGGACTATAACAATCGTGGCGAATGACGACAATAGGACCTTGGTCCAATGGGCGATCCTGCCACAAAGCCGGCAACGCCTTATAGGCAGAAGGCCCAATTGCAAATTCAACCAACCCAAGTATATTCCTTCGTCTTGGACAAGGCTGCCCCCACGCTACCTCCGCGAAGTGAGTTCAAACACAACGATGATCCATTGCCTTCCAAATGCGCCGCGCATAGGCCTGGTCGAGGATGACCTTTCCGTACGAAAAGCCATGGGCCGGTTGCTCAGATCGCATGGGTACGAGTGTACTGCTTATGAATCCGCTGAGGCCGCGCTGGCAGATCCCGAATTGCTCCGGATGCATTGCCTGGTTCTCGATATTGAACTTCCGGAAATGAACGGTTTTGAACTGCGGGACCACCTGGTTGAACTTGGCTCGCCAATTCCCTATATTTTTTTCACCGGGCACGCGGAATCCGATTTTGTCGATTGGAGTGTCCGGATGGGCGACAGCTTGTATTTGAGAAAGCCTGTAGATGACAATCAACTGCTCGCCACGATAGAAAAACTCATCACCCGGGCGCCCGGGTTGCTAGACTCGTAGAGCGGTAATGATCCAAGAATTTTCCCTTGGCCTGGGGAACGCCAACGGAGGAATATTCGTGGAGTCGCAGTCCATCACCGAAGGTACCGTTCACATCGTCGACGACGACCCGAGCATCTGCCGCGCGGTGAGCCGGCTCCTTCGCTCACACAATCAACTAGTCCAAGTCTATGCATCGGCTAGAGAGTTTCTTGACAAACAACTCGATCCCGGGCCCGCGTGTGTCGTCCTCGATCTCCAGATGCCGGAGATCAACGGACTGGATCTGCAGCAACTGCTGAGCCAGGTATCGGAAACTCTGTCTATTGTTTTCATCAGTGGACATGCCGATATCCCCGACACTGTTCGCGCCATGAAAGCGGGCGCCGTCGATTTTCTCACCAAACCCTTCGATGAGAGCCAACTGCTTGCCGCTGTCGGAACAGCGCTGGCGCGATCGCAGGAAGCCTGTATTCGTCGCGATGCACTCAACCGTGATCGTGCCATTTTCGAAACTTTGACACGGAGAGAGCGCGAGGTCTGCCTGCGAGTGGCTCAAGGGATGCTCAACAAGCAAATTGGGGGGGAATTCGGCACCGCCGAGAAGACGATCAAGGTCCAGCGCGGCCGGGTGATGCAGAAACTAGGCGCGCAGTCGATTACAGACGTCGTTCGCCTGGTCGAACGTTTGCGCACTGGCGGTCATCTGCCGCCTCCTCCAAGACTGTCTTGAAAACGGCGGCAACCGCCAGCCATGTAGCCATAAGTGCCGCAGGCTGAATCATTAGCGAGCAAGCCCCGCTCACACTGCCAGTGACCGGGCTGGTGGGAGTCTTTACGTCGAGGCGTTCCACCAGGTCGCCTCCTTCCCAAGTCAATATGCGGATCCCCGCTTTAGACAACGACCATTCGGAATGGTAAAATTTGTCCGAATTGTAAAGCCTGCAATCGGTTACGTGAGATCGCCCGCATCGTCTCCGGTAGATTGTGCTACCTGACAGAGGCTATCTTTCCTGGTTCGGTAGTTGGATTACGAGCGTGACGGAGGTACGTGGTGGCCGGCCGTCTGGATGATCGAGGAGCTCCCGCTGGTCCTGGCACTGCTGGTCGTCATCCTGTGGGTCGTGATGTCGATCGATGCTTCCGGCCGCCACCAACCGCCGATAAACGCGACCGCCGCCCCTGGCGAGCTACGATTGTGCTCGCGCTGCTGGTGTGCGGTCTGCCATTCCGATCGACTGCCGGGAGACCCGGGCAGGAAGTCCGCAAGGTCCTGATTATCTACGAGACCGGTCCGTCGACACTCTCATACCACCTTATCGATCAACAGCTGCGCGCTATTCTGGATAACACAGCGCCTTACCAGGTTGAGCTCTATACCGAGTCCATGGAAACTGGCCTGTTTCCGGATGAGGCTTCTCAGAAGCAGATTCGTGAAGCCTATATTGGCAAGTATCAGGATCGGAAACTGGATCTGATTATCGCCGCCGGTCCATCTCCGATTCAGTTCATGCTCGAGTCGCACGAAAACCACTTCAAAGATATCCCGGTAGTCTTTTGCGGCGCGACAAAGGAGCAGGTAGGCACTCTGCCGTTCCACTCCTACTTTACAGGTGTCTGGCTAACCTGGGAACCGGCGAGGACTTTGGACGCGGCCCTGACGTTGCTTCCTGACACTAAGCGCGTGGTTGTCGTCGGAGGCGCGGGATTGTACGACAAGGAGCTGGAAGCAGCTGTCAGGAAGAGCCTGCCCCCTTATGAACATAGGCTCGATATAACCTACCTCACCGACCTGGCTATGCCCGCGCTCATTGAGCGCCTCAAGGTGCTGCCGAGCGACTCGATCGTCCTGTTTACCACCATCGAACGTGATGCGGGGGGAACGTACTTCCCAAAGACCGTCTCGGTAGCCAATGCATCGGTCGCCAATGCGCCGATCTTTGTCCTGTTCGACACTCTTCTGGGCCACGGAACGATGGGCGGTTACGTAAGCAGTTTTGCGGGCCAGGGCCGCGAGGCCGGCAAGATCGCATACAGGATTCTCAACGGTGAGAGACCCCAGGATATCGCTGCCGTAGTGGGTACCAATGCCTATTTCTTCGACTGGCGGCAACTGCAACGCTGGGGCATTCCAGAGTCGAGGATCCCGGCCGAGTCTACGGTCTTGTTTCGGGCACCTACGGATTGGGAAAAGTACAAATACAGAATTATTGCTGTCCTGACATTCATTGCCGCTCAGTCTGCCTTCATGTTTCTCTTGATTTGGCTGATCAAACGAAGAATCCGGGCGCAGCAGTTCCTGGAACGTCAGCTCATCGCGGAGGAGATCTCCCATCTAAACCACGTAGCGTCGATAGGTCATATGGCTGCATCCCTGGCGCACGAATTAGCTCAGCCGCTGGGGGCGATCCTTAGCAACGCCCAGGCGGCAGAACACCTTGCCTCCAGACCGTCACCCGACTACGGAGAAATCCGGGCAGCTCTGACCGACATTCGAGAGGATAATAAGCGGGCCCGGGCCGTACTCGAGAACATGCGCGCTATCTTCAAGAAACAAACGATCCCTCGTTATGAAGTTGACCTGAATGAAATCGCGGCGGGCGTGACCCGGATGGTGAGAAGGGACGTGCTGTTGCGCGGCGTCGAACTCCGATTGATGCTGTCGGCCAATGCGCTCAGGGTGCAGGGCAATGAGGTTCCTCTGCAACAAGTCCTCATGAATCTTATCAATAACGGCATGGATGCCATGCGAGATCTGCCGCAGGATCGAAGAGTCCTTACTGTGTCGACGAGCGTTCGAGCGGACATGCACTGGGGAATGATCCTGGTGGAAGACAATGGTCCAGGCATCTCCGAAAGGGATAAGGCGAAGGTGTTTATGCCGTTATTTACCACCAAGAACGAAGGCCTCGGGATGGGGCTGTCGATCTGCCGCTCCATCCTTGACTCCCTGGGAGGCCGTATCAGTTTCGATAACCGGCCGGAAGGAGGATCGGCTTTTCGGGTGGAGTTGCCGCTCACGGTGGCACGCTATATCTCGATGTCCGCCTAAATGGTCGAGGCCTGAATCGTCGATTGGACCAAGGTCCAATTGCGTCCCTCCTACAAAGATTCTTATAGTTAGCGCGCTTCTACTTAGCGCGATACGAAGCCTCGTGTCGGGAGATTTTCTTGGTGGCCTCTCTAATACGGGGCCCGCGTTGATCCCGTTCAGCGATGTTAAGGCACTGCGGAGGAATCAGATGAAACAATACGGCGTCAGACGTGGAGTTTTCGTTTTTCTTATTGCTGTATTCGCGGGCATGCTCGTGGCGCACACACAGGAGACAGCCGGTACCGTCCCCGTGCACATGACAGTAACCGCGTCAGCTACAGGCGATGGGCCAACTCCAGAGGTGAAGCGCAGCGATGTGACCGTGAGACAGCGTCGCGAACATCTGCAAGTGACTGGCTGGGAGGCGGCGCGCGGAAGTCATGCGGGACTTGATTTGTTCATCGCAATCGACGACGCTGCCGACAGGAGCCTGGGATCGCAGCTCAATGATCTGCGTGCTTTTATCAACGCTCAGCCGCCTACTACGAACGTCGGTGTGGGCTACATGCGGAATGCCACGATTCAGATCGTGCAAAACTTTACACCGGATCATGCTGCGGCAGCCAACTCCGTGCGATTGCCTTTGGGTAACGCCGGCTCGTTCGGAAGCCCCTTTCTCTCCGCGATCAGTCTGATGAATGGCTGGCCCGCGCACCCCAACCGCCGAGTGCTGATCATGGTGACGGATGGAATCGACCGAGCCAGAGGCGGACCACGCTCTCCCGGCCTGAGCACGAATCCCGACGTGAATTCTGCAACCACAGTTGGCCAGCGCACCGGAACAATCATCTATGGGCTCTTCACCCCCGGAGTAGGGCACTTATCACGGAATTTTCTTGAAGCGACCAACGGGCAGAATGGTATGGCCAGATTATCTGAGGCAACCGGCGGTGAGGCCTTCTTTCTGGGTACCCGGGCTCCCGTCAGTTTCAGGCCATTTCTGGAGAGTATCCAAAAGAGTCTTGACAACCAATATCTTCTCGAGTTTCGAATCGCGCCAAACCGGAGAGCGGGTTTGCAGTCGGTCTCTGTGGACACCGAAGTTTCGGGTGTAGAGTTGATATCCGCAGATAGCGCGTGGGTACCGGCTCAATGAACAAACATGACGACGGTGTTCAGCCTGAGCGCGGGGGTGGACAAAGATGAGCGCCAGCAGTCGTTCGTCTAAATCGTCGATCATATTGGCGATCCTGCTGATAGTCCTCGGACTCGTGGCGGTCATCTTGCCTACTCTCGCGTCCATCGGGGTCGCCAGAGTGATCTCATGGCTACTGCTTTTTGACGGGATTTTCCAGCTGGTCCATGCCTTTCGCTCCAAAGGCGTCGGGCGCACGATCTGGAAGCTCCTGGTGGCCATTTTGTACATCGGTGCCGGCCTTTACTTGCTGGCACAGCCCTTGTTAGGACTTGTCGGTCTCACACTCATATTGGGGGTGTTCTTCTTTGTAGAAGGCGCCATGGACATCATCACCTATGTCTGGACGCATAAGGACCCGGGCTCTGAGTGGCTGCTGCTCCATGGCGTGGTCACCCTGCTTCTGGGTCTGATGATTTGGAGGCGTTGGCCCGTTAGTTCTTTCTGGGCATTGGGAATCATTGTGGGAATCAGCATGCTTGTCAGCGGCACGACTCGCCTCCTGATGGCCTTGAAAGGTCGTCCGTTAGCGACGGCTGCCTAATCCTTAGTTGCATGAGGACTGTCGGAGTCTCACGCAAGATGTATCGGGGCGCCTTGAAAGATGGAGTCTATTTGCCACTCAGGCAGCCGGACACGGTCTCAACCCGTGCCCCTTTGCAAGACCTGTTGGAAGTGATGTTCCTTTGCCCTCTACATGCCAACTGCGCACGATGAGGACTTAGCGTCTTGTCCATTTGGAGTTTGCGGCGCGGCGACAACGACGATAACCGGATGAGCCCCCATGGTCTCGGCCTGAGGAGCATCCTCCTCTCGGCGTTCCTGGAATTCAATCTTAAGGCGCCGATCAGCTTTTTGACTCTGGTTCTCGGGCCGGCACTCCTGGTCGGCATTGCACCGTCGGTCGTGATTACCTATGGCCGACTGCTGTTCTATACATCTGCATCGCTGGGGTACCGTCCAACCATAACGCTCACCCTCCTGGCCGCCTTGGTTGGCCTAGCTCTATGGATCGGCAGGCCGCTGCTTGCTATGGCCATCGACAATTTCTGGCACCTCCACTACACCCTGGTCTTTCCGATCTTCGTCGTTATACGGGAACTCCTGCGAGCGGCTGTGGAATGGCTCCGCGATCCATCCGCGACTGCCCTGCAGCTTGATCGCGGACGACGCTTCGGCACCGTGCTTGCAGGGGTCTTGTTTGCCGGTGCGGGCGTGGCCCTGGCTATTTTTGTGGACCTCCGTCTGGGCCTGCAGATGATCGATATCCGGCAAGTGCAGCCGTGGGTGGAGATAAGAGCCGCGATGGGGAACGCGGCGGTCTTCCTCGGACTCTCGACCGCCGTCGCCAGCCTGTTCTGGATCTGGCGCGAGCTCTCCATCAAGGGGCCGGTACTAAATTGGAAGCCGCTTGACTCAGTCCAGGAACTCCCCACCATCCGAGTGGCGCATGTTTCGGATTTCCACATGGTCGGCGAGCGCTACGGATTTCGCATGGAGTGCGGTACTTACGGACCGCGAGGTAATCTCTGCGTTCGCAGTACCATGCGCCAGCTTAAAGCGATCGACGCGTTGACCCCTTTGGATCGCGTCCTCTTGAGCGGCGATGTAACCGATGCCGGCACGCGGTCGGAGTGGGCGGAGTTCGTCGATCTTCTTCGCCGCAATCCCAACCTTGGGAGACGCTTGTCATTTGTTCCCGGCAACCACGATGTGAATGTCATTGACCGCACCAATCCGGGACGCCTCGATTTGCCCTGGAGTGTTGGTCCAGCACTTCGCAAGCTCCGTGTAGTGCTTGCCCTCGATGCGGCCCAAGGTGACCGGGCCCACGTGGTAGACCACAAGACAGGCGCCTTGGGCCCTTTGCTCAGAGACTATCTACAGCACGGAGAACGCCCTAATCTGTTGCGCTCTCTCGCGCAACGCGGCAGCATGCGCGGACGCAAGGAGATAGCCAAGGTTTGGCAGACAATCTTTCCCATGGTCGAACCTCCGCAAGGCGATGACAAATACGGAGCGATCCTCCTGAATTCAAATGCGAGTAGCCACCTCTCCCTCACCAACGCAATCGGCATAGTTCGCCCGTCTGAGCTCCGAGCGCTGAAATTGATTCTCAAAAACTATCCCGATCGTTCCTGGATTCTCATGCTCCATCATCAACTCGTGGAATATCCGGTTACGTCAATCGCGATACGAGAGCGTATCGGACTCGCGCTGGTCAATGCCCCCGATATTCTCGCCGCCATCGCGCCCTATGCGTCGCGTATTCTCGTGATCCACGGCCATCGGCACAAGGAATGGATCGGAACCTGCGGCAATATAGTTCTGTGTTCAGCCCCCTCGGTAACGCTGGGCGGTATGAGCAAGGGCAAATGCTGCGGTAGTTTTTATGTCCACAATCTCGCCTTTCCCGATAAAGGCGGCCTTCACCTGGTCTCATCTGACGAGGTAAGACTCGCATAAACCGCGCCATTGCCATTATTTTTATCTGAACCATTTCCACTCCCGGATACGTATACTTCACTAACACGAGAACGACCCCAGGGTTTTCGCACTGTAAGCACTTTTCGCGCATGCCTTTCATGCGCATATCGGGAGAGTTTTGTGCCACTGACTATCACTGGCTTGTCGAAGACCTACTCCAACGGGGTCCAGGCGCTCAAAGACCTCAATCTTACCATCGGCAACAACATGTTTGGCCTGCTCGGTCCTAACGGAGCAGGCAAAAGTACACTCATGCGCACCATCGCGACGCTCCAAGAACCGGACTCTGGTGAAATCTGGCTGGACGGAATCAATGTGCTCAAGCAGAAGGACACCGTGCGCCGCCTGCTCGGTTATCTGCCCCAGGAGTTCGGCGTTTATCCCAAGATCTCGGCTCTCGACATGCTCAGCCATCTCGCCGTGATGAAAGGCATCACCGACGGCCGCGAGCGGAAGGAGATGGTCGACGCCCTGCTCAACCAGACCAATCTCTGGGACGCCCGCAAGAAAGCCCTGAGCACCTATTCCGGTGGCATGAAGCAGCGCTTCGGCATCGCCCAGGCGCTTCTCGCTAATCCCAAGCTCATTATCGTCGATGAGCCTACCGCCGGCCTCGACCCGGCCGAACGCCACCGCTTCCTCAATCTGCTCAGCTCCATTGGCCGCGATGTAATCGTCATTCTCTCGACACATATCGTCGAAGATGTTCGCGAGCTATGCAACCGCATGGCGATCATCAGCAATGGGGAGCTTCTGCTGGAAGGCGCCCCGGTCGAGGCTCTGGAAACCCTGAGCAGCCGTATCTGGAGCAAGCTGGTCACCTTCGAAAGCGAACTCACCACCCTCGAAGCGCAATTGCAGATCGTCTCCGTACAGTTGCTGGGTGGCGCTCACGAGGTCCGCATCTACTCCGAGACCGACCCCGGCAGCGGCTTCAGGCCCGTCGATGCCAACCTCGAGGATGTCTACTTTCTCAACATGGAACGCCATAAGGATCGCACCAAGGTCAACTGATCCCGAGCGAGGAGAGTCACCCGTGTTTCTGGATTTTTTTCTATTCGAGTTGAAGCTGCGGCTGAAGAGCATCTCGACCTACGTCTATTTCATGATGTTGTTTCTGTTTGCCTTCTTCTCCGTGGCGGCAGAAGACTTCGGCCCAGTGGGTGCTGGCAAAGTTCTTCTGAATGGCCCCTACGCCACGTTGCAGATACTGCTGAATGGGACGGGCTTTGGCATGATCATCATGTCGGCGATCTTCGGACCATCGATCCTGCGCGACTTTCAGCGCGACACGTACCAGATGGTCTTCACTAAGCCCATCTCCAAGCTTGCCTACCTCGGCGGACGCTGGACCGGTTCGATCGTTATCACGCTGCTCATCTTCGCCGGTCAGATTTTTGGCGTAATAGCTGGCTGCTTCGCGCCCTGGGCCGATCACACCCGCATCGGCCCCATTCATCTCGCAATGTTCGCGAAGCTCTACTTCTCAATAGTAGTCGTACAGGTGTTCTTCCTCGGCAGCCTCTTCTTCGCCATGGCCGCGCTCACGCGAAGAATCATCTTTGTCTACCTCCAGGGTGTTGCCTTCTTCGTCGTCTATCTCATCCTGCTGGTCTCGGTCTTCCAGACGCGCAGCCTCGACCGCTTCTGGCCCTCGGTCTTCGATCCGCTCGGCATTCTCCTTGCCGACAGCATCACGCGCTACTGGACCGTGGTCGAGCAAAACACCCTGACGCCAGCCTGGACCGGCATGTTCCTCTGGAACCGTCTCCTCTGGATCGGCGTTGGCATTCTTTCGCTTCTCGCCACGTGGATCTTCTTTCCCATGTCAGCAGAGGCTCTTACCGCCCGCGTCTCTCGGAAAAAGAAGAAGGTCGAGCAGGAGGAAGTGCGGCCGCCGCGGCCGTTTTTTGGCGTCTCCTTACCCCGCGTGCATCAGTATTTCGGCTCGCGTACCACATGGCTGCAGTTTCGGACGCTGGTGCGCATGCGCATCCGCAACATCGTCCGCGAGATCCCCTTCTGGGCGATCACGCTGCTGATGGTTGTCTACATTTTCGTCAACGGACACTTCGCCGGCCGCGTACAGGGCCGCGATGTCTGGCCTGTCACCTATCTCATGCTCCAGGCCGTCGAAGGCAACGCCATGTTGTTTTTGATCATTGTCACCACCCTCTATGCCGGCGAGCTGATATGGCGCGAAAGAGACACCAGCTTCGAGCAGATTCACGACTCGCTGCCCATGCGCGAGGGGATGGACTGGCTCAGCAAATTCTGTTCCCTCGCCGTAGTGCAACTGATTCTGCTCACCGTCGTCCTGTTCTGCGCCATCGTCTCGCAGACCGTTCAGGGCTATTACCACTACGAGTTCCTGCAATATTTCAAGGAGCTCTATCTCATCACCTTCGCCCAGGTGGTCATCTACTCGTTCCTTGCCCTCTGCATACAAACCCTGGTTCCGAACAAGTTCCTCGGCCACGGCATCGTAATCGGATTTTTCTTCCTCATCCCTATCCTTTACCGTTACGGCTTCGAGAACCGCCTCGCTCTTTTCGGAGAAATCACTCCCTATACCTACTCCGACATGAACGGGTACGGCCACTTCGTGCGCGCGCTCTTCTGGTCGCTTACCTACTGGCTGTCTGTCGGCGGGCTGCTCGGCGTTATCTCCATCGCCATGGCTCGGCGGGGCAGCGAAACGTCCTGGAAGGCGCGCTTCCACGGTGCATCCCAGCGCCTCCCCGGACTTGTCCTCGCCACAGTCGTGCTGCTTGCCGTTGCCATCGGCAGCGGCGGCTGGTTCTACTACAACACCCACCGCCTCAATGCATTCCAGACCACAAAACAACGGCGCCAGCTACAAGCCGACTACGAAAAGCTTTATAAGAAATACGAAAAGCAGCCGCTGCCCAAGATCGTCGCCGTCGACACCACGGTCAACATCTACCCTGAGCGCCGATCTTTCTCCGCCACCGGGTGGTACATTCTCGAGAACCGCACCACCCAGCCCATCTCCGACATTCACATCACCGGTCAGCGCGACTCGATCGACGAGATTCACTTCGATCGCCCGGTGCAGATCGTCCTCGACGACCATCTGCACTGGTATTCCATCTATCGCCTTGCACAACCGCTCGTGCCCGGCGACAAAATGCGCATGGACTTCCGCTGCTCCTACACTTCGCACGGATTCAAGGACGGGGGAGAACGCCCCGAGTTCGCCTACAACGGAACCTTCTTCGACTCGGATTATTTCCCCTATCTCGGCTACAACCGCAACGTCGAGCTCGACAATCCGGTCCGTCGCCGCGAAGAAAAACTTGGCCCGCTCGAAGAGCTCGCGCCGCGCGGCGACCCTTACTACTCACAGCTCAATCTCTTCCGCCCCGACTCCGACTGGATCACCTATCACACCGTGGTCAGCACATCCGGCGATCAGATGGCCATCGCCCCCGGCTATCTGCAGAAGCACTGGTCCCAGAACGGCCGCAATTACTACGAGTACAGCATGGCCTCGACCGAGATCAACGATTTCTTCTCCTATCTCTCAGGTCGTTACACCATCAAGAGGGACCGGTGGCAGAACGTGAACCTTGAAATCTATTACGCGCCGCAGCACACCTTCGTACTCGATAAAATGTTGTCGTCATCCAAGCGCGGCCTCGGCTATTACACTGCGAACTACAGTCCCTACCAGTTCCAGCAGTACCGTATTCTCGAATTCCCCCGGTACCGCGCCTTCGCCCAATCCTTCCCTAACACCGTCCCGTACTCTGAAGACATGGGCTTCATCGGCCGCCTCAAAAGTCCTGACGACATCGACTTCACGTATTTCGTGACTGCTCACGAACTCGCGCATCAGTGGTGGGGGCATCAATTGATTGGCGCCAATGTTCAGGGCTCAAACATGATGTCCGAAAGCCTCGCCGAGTACTCCGCTCTGCGTGTGATGCAGCACCAGTATGGAGACGCGCAGATGCGCCGCTTCCTTAAATACGAGCTGGACGGATACCTTCGCGGACGCGCCGGCGAAGTTCGCCACGAACCCCCGCTTGTACTGGTTCAGAATGAACCATACGTCTGGTATCAGAAGGGCTCGATGGTACTCTACGCCCTCAGCGACTACATCGGCGAAGACAAGCTGAACGCTGCGCTGGGCAACTATCTGCGCGAGAACCGCTATAGCAAGCCGCCCTATCCCGACACGCGCGGCTTCGTTGGAGCCTTGCGAGCGGCTACTCCGCCGGATTTACAGTATCTCATCGCCGACATGTTCGAGAGCATCACGCTCTACGACAACCGCGCCGTCTCCGCAACATGGCAGGAGACGCCCGATCACAAATATAAAGTCATCCTCAACGTGAAATCCCGCAAGCTCAAGGCCAACGGAGACGGCGTCGAATCCGAAGTCCCCCTCCACGACCTCATTGAGGTGGGCGTCTTCTCGGGCAAGAAAGATCATGAGGAGCCGATCCATGTCGAGAAGCAATGGATTACGAAGAACGACTCGACGATCGAATTCACCATCGATCAAAAGCCGACCCGCGCGGGCATCGATCCCTACAACAAACTCATCGATCGCAATCCTGAAGACAACATGATCGACGTGAGCAAAATGTAATCAACTGCCTTACAAATATGCCCAGGCCACTGACAATACGTCACGCACCGATGACGATGCGGCTTTCATGGCTGATCTGTTTTTGCAGGCGATGCAAATGCAGATCACAGCGGCACGTCGGTATTGGGATGAAGCCAAAGAGCAAGCACAGTTCCACGAACAGCTGCAGCTCCCAAACACTCGGATCGTCGAGCATGAAGGTGAGCGCGTCGGCTTTTTATGACAATTGAGTGTGGACGGGACATTGAGCTGCACACACTCTGTATAGCCCCCGAGCATCAAAGACAGGGGTTCGGTACAGTTCTTACAAGACAATTGGCTGAAGCCCGCGCTTGCCCGCAAGCGCGGGCTTGTCCTCTCTGATTTTGAAGGTGAATACAGCTGCGCGTTCCTTCTATGACCGCCTGGGATTCGTCCTCACGGAAGAATCTGCTCATCATTACCGCAATCGCCTGCCTTCATGAGTGGCAGAATCCCCAAGTTCTCACTATTCCTTAGCGACATGATTTTTCCTGAAGAACTCATTCAGCTCCCCGTATGGCGTCAATCCATCGAACCCCGCGAAACTCCGATCCTCAGCAATCAATTTCGCTGCGCGGATGAACCCTGTCCACGCCGCGCGCGCCAGCGACGACCCCACGCTCACCCGGCGCACGCCCATCGCCGCAAGGTCGGCAACTCTCAGTCCGCTATTCGCGCTCACCAGCACATTTACCGGCTTCGGACTCACTGCCGCAACAATTGTGTCGATCTCTTCGCGTCCCTGCGGGCCCGGCGCATACAGCACATCGGCGCCGGCCTGAGAGTAAGCCTGTAGCCTCTTGACCGCTTCGCGCAGAGGATCGGCGTGTCCCACCAGAAAACACTCAGCCCTGGCCGTCAGCAGCACATCCGCACCCAACGCATCGATGGCTGCCCGGGCCGCCTGAATCCGTTCGACCGCCAACCCCAGGTCATAGAGCGGTTTCTCGGAGTCTCCGGTGGCATCTTCAATCGAGAGACCGGCCACTCCGGTTTCCGCGCAGAGACGCACGTTCGCGGCCACTCCCTCCGGCTCATGCGCATAGCCAGACTCGAAATCCGCGTTCACAGGTAGGTCCACCGCTGCGACAATATCCGCGATATGTTCTAGCGCCATGTGCCGCGGCATCGCCCAGTCCGCGTCCGGCAAACCTCGCGAAAACGCAAAGCCCGCGCTGGTGGTCGCCAGCGCCTTGAAGCCGAGCCCCCGCAAATATCGCGCCGTGCCCACGTCCCACGGATTGGGAATCACAAAGCAGCCGCTCTCATGCAGCTTCCGAAACGCCGCCCGACGCGCAGAAAAATCCATGACTGCCTCCGTTGAATCCAGACCTGAGGAGAGAGTAACCTGACCGGCACCTCTGCAGAAACCGAGGTGCCAATTGAATGGCGCGCCTCTTCACAAAACGCCGCGCTGCTATAAACTATTCCGCATGGGAAGCAAAGACAAAGGAAAGAAAGAAGTAAAGAAGAAGCCCAAACCTAAGCCAAAGGTCGAGCCGGGGCGCAGGCGCGAGGAATGGACTCCCGGCGCAGTCAAGCCAACTAGCTAAGGTTCAGGCGCCGGTCCAAACCCTCACGGGCAAACAAAAAGCCCGGCTCATCGCCGGGCTCAGTCTGATCGCTCTCGTAATCAGGCTTGCGCTTCGTCTGACGCTTTCACCTGAGCCACGGTCCAGTTGGGATCGCCGACCTTGAAGCGCGCAAAGCGGCGGACGGTGATGTTCTCGCCGAGCTTGCCCACCTTGGTCGCAATCAGGTCCTTGATGGCCAGCGTCTGCTCCTTGATAAAGGGCTGTTCCAGCAGGCAGACCTCTTCGTAGAACTTGCCCATCTTGCCCTCAACGATCTTCTCGATCACCGGAGCCGGCTTGCCCGTCGCCGCTGCCTGCGCACGATAGATATCCTTCTCGCGCTCCAGGTCCTCGGCCGTCACGTCTTCGCGGCGGATGTAGCGCGGATCGGTCGCCGCGATATGCATCGCGATGTCCTTCAGCAGCTCCTGGAATTCCGCAGTGCGCGCCACGAAATCGCTTTCGCAGTTCACTTCGAGCAGCACGCCGATTTTGCCTCCGGCATGAATGTAGGTACCTACCGCGCCCTCGTTCGTGGTGCGAGAAGCCTTTTTCGCAGCCGACGCCATGCCCCGCTTGCGCAGGATGACGAAAGCCTCTTCCATATCGCCCTTCGATTCCTGCAACGCCTTCAGGCAATCGCCCATGGGCGCGCCTGAACTCTCGCGAAGTTGCTTTACCTGCTTTGCATCGATTTTTTCAGTCACCGTTGACATTCCTTATATCCATTCCTTCATTTTAGAATCCCACAAATGTCGCCACGCGGCTTGTCAATAGCCGGTGAAGGCGGAGGTCGCCAGACACAAAGAAAGCGTGGCCGTTTCTCAAACGCAGCCACGCTTCCTCAACTTCCCAGCGGTTGCTGAACCGCGCGTAAAGTTTAATAGCTGCTTTCAGCCGCCTCAGCTTCTTCGAGCGCCGCGACCACCGCCGGAGCCTTCCGAATTCCTCCGCCGAGCACCGCTTCCAGATCGACAACCTCAGAGTCGGCAGCCGAATCATCCGCCGAAACCACCGGCGTAGCCTCATCGCCCTCGGCAGCAGCACCCTGGAGATCAACCTGAGTATCCGCCGTCACTCCGGCGATTTCCGCATTCTGCTTGCCGGCCATCTGTACGCCCTCGATCACCGAATCTGAGATTTTCGAGGTAAAGAGGCGGATGGCGCGCAGGGCGTCGTCGTTGCCCGGAATCACCATGTCTACGACCGTCGGATCGCAATTCGTATCGACCACCGCGACCACCGGAATGCCGAGCTTGCGGGCTTCCTTCACGGCAATGGCTTCGTTGTTCGAGTCCACGATGAACAGGGCATCTGGCAGCCGGCGCATGTTCTTGATGCCGGCCAGATTCGCCTGCAGGTGCTTGCGCTCCCGCTCCAGCTTGATTACTTCCTTCTTGGTGAGCAGTTCATAGCGGCCGTCTGTAGCCATGTCATCAAGTTCCTGAAGGCGCTTCACCGATTTCTGCACCGTCACCCAGTTCGTCAGCAGTCCACCCAGCCAGCGCTGGTTGATGTAGAACATGCCGCAGCGGGTCGCCTCTTCAGCGATGGCATCCTGAGCCTGGCGCTTGGTGCCCACAAACAGGATTACCTTGCCCGAAGCCGTCAGGTCCGTTACATACTTGCTGGCTTCCTTGAACATCTTCAGGGTTTTTTGCAGGTCGATGATGTAAATGCCGTTGCGCTCGCCGAAGATGTATTCCTTCATCCGCGGATCCCAGCGCTTCGTCTGATGCCCGAAGTGAACACCTGCTTCGAGCAGCTCCTTCATAGTGATCGTGGCCAAACAGCCTCCTCTGTGGATTGCATCCCGGCGGTATGAGTGCCGGGATTGATTCCCTCTTGGGAAAATTTAACTACCTAACAACAGGTTGCGAAAACGGTTGCCCACGGGTCGTTTCTGAGACGTGGGAGAGCAAAACTATCGCTTGCTGAACTGGAACCGCTTGCGGGCGCCCTTCTGCCCGTATTTCTTGCGCTCCTTGGCGCGAGCATCGCGCGAGAGCAGCCCTTCGGTCTTCAGCGTCTTGCGCAGCTCGGCGTTGAACTCGATCAGTGCGCGGGAGATACCCATCTTCACCGCATCGGCCTGCGCGCTTACGCCGCCGCCTTTGACCGTGGTGACCACATCGAAGGTCGCCGTCAGCTCGGTGAGCACCAGCGGACGAACCGCGGAAACCCGCTGCTGCTCGGTCACGAAGTAAGCCTCAAGAGCCTTCTCGTTGACCTTGAAGTTACCGCTGCCCGGGCGCAAAAACACGCGCGCGATCGCCGACTTGCGCCGTCCCGTTCCATAGTACTGAACCAAATCTGCCATTCTCTGTCCTGGTCTCTCTTTTCGCTTTTATGCGTTGATCTCTAACGGTTGCGGATTCTGTGCAGCGTGCGGATGCTTATCGCCGCGATAGACCTGCAGCTTCGACACCATCTTGCGGCCCAGCTTGGTCTTGGGAAGCATGCCTTTTACGGCTTCCTCGACAATCTTTTCCGGCTTGCGCTCGAGCAGCCGAACAAACGACTCCTCACGCAGCCCGCCCGGAAATCCGGTGTAGCGGCGATAGGTCTTCTGCTGGCTCTTCAGCCCGGTCAGCCGCACCTTCTCGGCATTCACCACAACAACGTGGTCGCCCATATCCATGAAGGGCACGTACTTGGGATTCCTCTTGCCAGCCAACACGCTTGCCACTTCGGTAGCCAGGCGGCCCAGTGTCTTACCACTGGCGTCCACCACAAACCACTTGCGGTTTATCTCGTGCGCGCTCGGAATATATGTAGACATCGTTCTTTCCTTCTCCTCAGCCCTGCTCGCGAGACCCATGCTCGCCCAAGCGTAACTTGCCGCGCGCAAATAGCAGCCGCGGACTCAAAACTCCCCGCAGCTTACAGAATGCTGTTCGCGTGAGGCTGGCGCAGACTCAAACCTGTTGGGTTTTCCGCGTTCTCAGCCCAGTCAGACAGACGGACACACGCAGACTGCGCAACCAGTTTAGATTACGTGAATTTGGGGTGGGAGTCAATGATTCCGTCACGCTGAACTGAGCCGCTGCGTCCCTACTGCCCTGGGCACTTATCGCTCAGAGAATCATTCAGCCCCTGGTATTCCACGCTGAATGTCAGTTCCCGTCTTCCGTCCACTTCTTTGATCCTGAAGACATAAATTCTGTCGTATTCGTTGTCCGGCCAGTCAGGAACCGCCGAGGGTTCCTTGCCGTAAGCCTTCAGCATCCGTTTCGCAAATTCGTTCAGATAGTTATGTTCCCAGGCGAGATAGATCACTGAGTTCGCGTTTTCTGGAGCCAACAGCTCCTTTCTCAGCTGGCCAACATTCTTGAAGCCGATCAGCGCATTCACTGGCATCTCCAGTTGGATGGCTGTTGGCTCAATCGTCATCAGTGGCCGCACGTAGGAGTAGCTCAAGTTGCCCAATTGCCCGATCCGCGTGCCGGGATCTGGCGCGTAAATCCGGTCGGGCTTTCCATAGCGCGGAATCAACACCTTCGGCAGCGCCAGAGCGCGATTCAACCCCTTGCAGGTCAGTTGTCCGAGGCTCGATGCGGGCTTTTCTGCATGCCGGATGGCGACAATCGTCTGTTGCGCTCCCGCTACGACGGTTGCGCACCAAAGGACAAGAAAAAGCAGGCAAACCAAGCTCAGAAAAGACCGCTGCGGCTTCATAAATATTCTTCCCCGCGAAAGTGATCGTCTCCCCGCGGCATAAGCTCGATCGATCGCTATCGCAATCTTATTCATACCGGCGCAATACTTAAAGCGAGCGCCTGCTGAACATCCGCCACGAATGCCAGCGCATTCTTCGAAATGTGTTGTGTGAGTGGACTGCGAGCAAACGCCATTTGGATACTGCTCGCGGTTCTGTTTTGCTCATCGGGGATTTTGATCTGGGCGCCGCGGATGGTGAAAAGTTTGAAAGCAATTGGAGAGGCGGTGAGGGCTATAGGAAGATCGCCTTGTGGCCGGGACACTCCTGCGATGCCTGCTCGATGAGCTCTGGAACGAGCGAGTCACCATAGCGAGCCAGATAAGCAACCGCACCGATGATGCGCTCCTGGGGATGCTGGTCCGGGAATAGATTGAGATAGAGCGCGTCTATATGACGTCGAAGGCTGGCCTCAGTCTGCAGCTGATAGTTCGCGGCAAGGCGGCGGAGACGGTTCATCTGGTAGCGCATTTTCGACGCTGACACATCTGCGGACCGGCCGAGGCCCGGGTCGAGGGCGCGCATCCACTGGGTGAGGGTGGTGAGCTCCTCGTCGAGCGCGTTGCCTGCTGCGGCCAGCTTGCGCTTCCCTTCGATGGGCATGGAACGCGCCCCGAGGCGCTGGGCCAGATCGTCAGGATGCGAGCCGAGGATGTCGTCGAGCGATAGCTCGTGTCGCGCGAGGATGGTGGCAACGGAAGGCTCGATGAGCGTGGTGCTGAGGCGCGGGATAACGGGCGTGGTGCGGCCGAGGATCGCGTCATAGAGCACCTGAGATTGCGCAAAATAGGCGATCTCAGCGGGGCCTCCGACGTAGGCGGCCGTAGGCAGGAGAAAATCCTGAAAAACGGGGCGCAACAAGGCGTTAGGACTAATGCGCTCGGGGGCGGAATCGAGGATGGCAAGCAGGTCTGGCGTGGAAAAAGACTTTTTGCCGGTGGTCCAATACTCGTTCTTGCGTTTCAGGGCGAGGCGCGCGCCAGTTTCGTCGTCGATGAGAAAAAGGAGGCTCGACGAAGGGGCGACCAGCACCTGGGCATGGTAACCACGAGCTTCGAGTAATTTATTGCGCTCGAAAAGGGCGGATTCTAGTTCCGCGGCGTGCTCGATGGCGTGGCGCAGGACGGGCGCTCCGAGTGCGTGATAGCGGCGGTCGGCGGCGTCGATGAGGATGAGGCCATTGTCGGCGAAGATGGACGCTAGCAGCTTTCCGAAGGCCTGGGCGAAGGTCGCGCCGGGGGTGTAAGCCGCCTCGAGGGTGTCGAGGATCGGGCTAGGGCCGAGCAGGTCGGCTGCCTGATCGAGGAGCACGCGAAGATTTGCACCGAGAGGGATTTTCCCGACAGCACGGTTGCTCTCCGCGTGAGCCAGACGCAGCGTGTGCAGCTCATGGCGCGAAGGCAAAGTAACGTGGTCGGCTTCATCGAGGTCGTGGTCCTCGGTCGCGAGCCAAAAAATTGGGACTGCGCCGGTATCTTTGGCTTTGCGAATCGCCGTTGCGGCTTTGAAGAGAGTGAAGAGGGGTCCGCCGAAGAGGGTTACCTGCTGGCCGGTTACGACGGCCGGGGCTCCCTGGCGCAGGCGGTCGATATTGTCTGAGGTTGCCCCGCTTGCGCCGAAGCCGCGGTTCTGCTCATCGAGCAGATCGGCGATTTGCGAGCGTAAGGCTGGGTCGTGTGTGGGAGTTTGCTTTGTCCATTGCTGCAGATAGGGGCTGTAAGGGAAAAACGGCGCGAGGGGCTCGTGGCTATCCGCGTAATCGAGGAAGAGACGGCTGAGCCGGGGGAGGATCGAGATGGGGTAACACTCGGTCTGCAAGGCTTGGCCTCTCTCCTCAGGAACGCTGCTTCAGTTTCTCATGCGGGAGCCGCGTTTCGGCGGCTTCCCGGGTGCTGTGTCTGACTTCAACGCTGCCGGTGTGCGCAGCGCTTCGACAAACGCCTGCGCGTTCGGTACGCACAGAGCGCCGAGAGCGTATACGGCCAGCGAACGGTAAACGTCCGCAAGCATCGGATGCGCTTGGAGGGCCTGAAGATGCAGCCGAATTGTCCCGACGTCTCCCCGGGCAAATGGACCACTGAAACTGCGGGCAGGACCGTGGGCGAAAACGTTGTTCGAGGTGGCCTGGGCGAGAGACTGCACCCATCGGGCGGCGGTCTTGCGGTCGAGTCCGGCCAGGCGAGCTGTTTCGATAGCTGCGGTTAGCGCCGAGACGAGGAGCGGCGAGGCGAGCGTTCCGGCGGCGTGATAAAGGGCCTTGTCTTTCGATGCGATATCGAAGGGCTTGCCGCCGAGCCTGCAAATGAGGGAGTACAGCGAGCGACGGGTAGTATGGTCGGACGTCTCGACTCCGAAGAGCACGTCATCAAGCGGGACGACGGCGCGCGTGGGGAAAGTCATGACGGGATGCACCGAGGCGACGGTGGCTCGAGCGCGGAGGGCTGGTTCGAGAGCGTTGACGGTGAGAGCGCCGCTGGAGTGGACAACGATCTGGCCCTTGAGGTTGTCTCGCCGACTCACGATGTGCGCTACGGCTTCAGAAATAACAGAGTCGGGGACGCAGAGCCACAGAATATGGGCATCGAGAGCGGCCTTTGCCCAGGAGACTGTTGGATAAGGCGACGAGCGCTTTCGTCTGCGCACGACGACTTCGCACAGACGCCCACCGGCGCTGTTGAGCGCCGACGCGAGCGAGGCGCCCCAGTTGCCGAGGCCGATCACGGCGACGTTCGTCTTGCGGGCGGGCTTCATTCTTATGCTCTTATCCGGATGGTACCGTAAAGAAAACCCGGGGTAAGGAGCAAGCATGGCGAAGAAGAAAGAGAAGAAGTCGGCAGAGGGTCTGATGGTAGTAAAGGGAAAACTCAAGATCGAACCGGGCAAACCGGCCAAGATCATCTCATCCACGATGGCCTTCGAGGTGCCGCTGTTTCGCGTCTTCACGGACGAAGTGCAGGAAGCAGGCGTAGAAAGGCCAGTGAGGCGCGACATCATCCGGCACAACGGATCGGTGGTGATCCTGGCCGTGGATGACTCGAAGAGCAAGAAGGACCCGCTGATTGTGATCGAGCGGCAGTACCGTCATGCGGCCGGGCAGTTTCTGTACGAAGTTCCGGCGGGCAAGGTGGACGAAGGCGAGGATCGGCTGGCCGCGGCCAAGCGGGAGTTGATTGAGGAAACCGGTTTTCGAGCGAAGAAGTGGACAAAGCTGACGCGCTACTTCGCGAGTCCCGGCTTTCTGGGCGAGTGGATGCAGGTGTTTCTGGCCGAAGGGCTCACGGCTGGAGACGCGGAACCGGAGGCTGACGAGAAGCTGGAGATCTATCAGGTGCCGCTGTCGGAGATTCTGAGGCTGATTGACGCAGGAGAGATTCGGGATGGAAAAACACTCGTTTCTGTAATGCTTTACGCGCGATTGAGAAAGAAGAAGAAGAGAGATTAGAGGGGTCTTGCCTCGTCCGGTCTGCGGGCGGAACAAACTTTAGAAAACCAAAGCGGGCTGTGCCGCGTCTCTACTGTAGGCAGGTTGGTTAACCCCCCAACCTCAATCTGCTTTCAGGAAAGGCAAGCGCACGTGGCTCAATACAAAGGCAAGGTGAAATGGTTCAACAACGCTAAGGGATACGGGTTTATCGGGCGCGACGATGGGCCAGATGTTTTTGTGCATTACAGCGCGATCCAGATCGACGGATACAAGAGCCTGAAAGAAGGCGACGACGTTGAATTCGACATCGTGGAAGGACAGAAAGGACCGCAGGCAGACCAGGTGACTCGCCTGAAAGAAATCGCCTAACCCACGAAACACTGAAATACCCGACGTACGCACTGCTTTCCCGCAGAAGGCCGCATGATATGTGCGCGTTCTCGGGGGATAGCAAGAGCCCAGCCCGCATGCCCAGGCTGGGTTTTCTATTTCTATTTGAAATAGCCCATAATCAGAATCGCACAATGGATAACCGCACGATTGCACAACTGCTGGGTGAAACCGCCGATTTGCTGGAAATCGACAATGGCGACTCCTTCCGCATCCGCTCCTACCGGCGCGCGGCTGAGGCAGTGGAGTCGAGCACGATCCAACTTAGCGAGATCGCGAACGATCCGAAGAAGCTCCTGGAGATTCCGGGCATTGGAAAGGGCATGGCGGCGAATATTCGCGAGATGGAAGAGACCGGCACTCTGCCTTTACGCGAGCAGCTGCTGGCGAAATACCGGCCCGGCATGCTGCAGATGATGAAGCTGCCAGGAATGGGCCCGAAGACGGTCGCGTTTTTGTGGGAATCGATCCAGGTGGGGTCGGTGGATGAGCTGGAGGCGGCGATTGCGGCGGAGAAACTGAACGATCTGCCGCGCTTTCGCAAGAAGCAGATTGAAAAGCTGCGCAAGGGGATCGAAGACTACAAGAAGAACAGCGGGCGCTTCCTGATCGATGATGCGGAGACGGCGGCCGAGAAGATGATCGCGTACCTGCGGGCGTTCCCAGGCCTGGACGTTATCGAGCCCGCGGGCTCGTTGCGGCGCGGGCGCGAGACGGTGGGCGATCTCGACATTCTTGTAACCGGGCCGGCATGCGCCGAAGATAACGTCGACGCGGCGGTGCAATACACAGCGGCGTATCCTCCGATTGCCGACCTGATCGCAAAGGGACAGAACAAGGTCAGCTTCCGGCTCCGCAACGGCCTGCAGGTGGATGTGCGGTTGTTGCCGGAAGCGTCGTATGGTGCTGCCCTGCAGTATTTCTCGGGCTCGAAGATGCATAATGTGACGCTGCGGCAACGGGCGCTAAAGCGTGGATACACGCTTAACGAATATGCGCTCGCGCGCATGGACGACGGATCGGTCGTCGCGGGCCGCACTGAGGAAGAGATTTATACGGCGCTGGGAATGGACTGGATTCCGCCCGAAATGCGGGAGAATAACGGCGAGATTGAGGCAGCGGAGGGCCATCGGCTGCCAGCGCTAATCGAACTCGGCGACATACGCGGCGATGTGCACATGCACACGACCGTGACGGACGGACGCAACACAATTCTTGAGATGGCTGAGGCAGCGATCGCTTACGGATACGACTACATTGCCATCACCGATCACACGAAAAACCTGGCGATGACATTTGGGCTGGACGACGAGCGGGCGCTTGAGCATATTGAGAGGATTCGCGAGACAGATGCCGCATTAAATGGGCGGATTCGCATTTTTTCGGGCATCGAGGTGGATATCCTCAGCGATGGCGCACTCGATCTGTCGAACGAAGTGCTGGCCCAGATCGATGTGGTCATCGCCAGCGTGCACAGCCTCTTCAATCAGCCCGAGCAGGAGATGACGGAACGCGTGTTGCGCGCAATCGAGAACCCGTACGTGCGTATCCTCGGGCATCCAACGGGACGGCTTCTGTTGCGCCGCGAGGGTTTCCAAATCAACCTGCCGGCGGTGCTGCGGCGCGCGGCGGAGCTGGGAGTTGCGGTCGAGCACAACGCGTATCCCGACCGGCTAGACCTGTGCGATCGCGACCTGCGTCTGGCGAAGGAGCTGGGCTGCAAGATCGTGATCAATACGGACTCGCACCACACGAGCCACATGGAGAAGATGCGGTACGGCGTCCAGCAGCTTCGCCGTGCATGGCTACAAAGGGAAGATGTGGTGAACACTCGGCCGGCGAAGGAATTCCTGGGAGCGTTAAGGCCAAAACCGTAAGGTTCGAGAACCCATGTCCGAAACTCCGGGCATGGGGTACCCGGCACCTGATGGCGTTGACAATTAGAATCGAAGATTGTGAGTATCCGCAAAAGATGAGTGAAGAGACGAAATCCAGCAATGCGTGGCTCTCGGTGGGAGGCGCATTTGTACTTGTCGTGCTGGCGATTGGCGCGTATGTGTACTTCAACACCAAGCCGCCGGTGCATGCAGGCGAAGTGCTGAGTGTCAACATCTACCCCATCCATCGCGATCTGAGTAAGGGACCGAACCATGGGGCAGCCACAGAAGGTATCGCGGGACAAAGCGACACCTACGATGAGGTACTGGTGTTAACCGATGTGCGCATCCGAAACCAGACCGACATCCCGCTATTTCTGCACGACATGTGGGGAGTGGTGGATTTGCCCGACGAAGAGCAGCGCAGCCTCGCGGCTACGGAGACGGATTTTGCGAAGGTCTTCATGGCGTATCCCGACCTCAAATCGATGCGCAAGGATCCCTTGCCGCGCGACCTGACGATACCGCCGGGCCAGCAGGTTGAAGGCATGATGATCTTTAACTACCCGATCAGCAAGGCCCAATGGGACTCGCGGAACGGCCTGGATATCACGATGACCTTCCAGCATCAGAAGCCTCTGCTGCTACACGTGGCAAAATCGTAGCCGCCAGCGGCTTCGACCGCTGAGGGAGTATCTCCCGGCTAAAGGCCGGGCCAGTCCAAGCCGCCTGAGTCTTCAGAAGCAACTACTGCCCAGAAGTACTGACAGGCACGGGTGCGTTCTTGGGGGTCGCGATGTAGCCCTTGACAGTATTCTTGTCGACGCTGTTGACAACGAGCTCATAGAGCAGGTTGTCCTTGCCGGTGTAGAACTGCACGGGCTCATTCAGGCCGCGGTCCTTCTTCTCGATCTGCTTATCATCCGCGTACACCTCAAGCGTGTAGCGGCTGTGTTTCACGTCGGCCTTCTTCAATTCGAGACTCACGGTGGAGACCGGCTTTTTCTGGCCCTTGGTGAGGGTGAATTCGTAGTAATTGCGGTCGCCCTTATGCTTCAGGATCTCCAGCTCATTATGATTTGTCGCGATCAGCCCGCTCTGTACACCCATATCACCCTTCATGCTCTGCAATTGCGACTCGGCATTCTGGAGTTCGGTCTTGGTCTGAGTCAGGTCGGTCTTCACGCCACCCACATCGGTCTTTACGCCCGATACATCGCTTGAAACCGAACTGACGTGTTGCTCCGTGGCTGCCTGCTGGGTCTCCAGCCTCTTGGTATCGGCCTGCTGGCGACGCAACAGCTCCTGAGCTTTGGTTTCGAGCTGCTGCTGCGTCAGGCCCAGCGAGTGCCCCAGTGTTTCGGTGGTCACCTTGAGCCGGGCATTGGTGTCATCGAGTGCGGCGGCAAGCTTTTCATTGCGTTGCTGCGCCTGGGAAAGCTGTGCCTCGGCATTGGTCACTCGCCCGGAAAGATGATAGCTCCATGCCAGACCGGCTATGGCGGCGATGACGGCGACGGCCAACAACGCGAGGAAAAGCCCCGAAAAACTGCGCTGCTCAGGAACCACAGGTGTTTCACTCATTTCTTTCTTCCCTTTCGTACGTGTGAGCTGATGAGCCGAAGATTAGAGCATTTCGTATAGACGTGTCAGCAGCAAACTGTGTTGCGATCTCATCTTGATGGAATGAAACAGCGATATTGGATGAAAACTGGGCAACCGAGGTTTGCTGAACTGCTTGAGTTCCCTCAAAAATCGCGGCCCCATGAATCGCACCATAAAATAGACGTGTGAACCACGGCGAAGTAGCCATCGCGGGCGGAGGCATCATCGGGCTCTCCACGGCGCTCGAACTCGCGGCCGCCGGCCTGCAAGTGACGGTCTTTGAGCGGGGACGCGCAATGGCGGAGTGCTCCTGGGCAGCGGCCGGCATGCTTGCCGCGGGCGATCCTGAGAACCCTCCGGCGCTGCGGCCGCTGGCGGAGTTGAGTCTGCAGCTCTATCCCCGGTTTCTGGAAGATGTAGAGCGGCTCTCGGGCATTTCTATACACGTTCGAACCACGCAGGCGATTCAGGGCGCGCGGCGTCTGTCGAATGGTTTTTGCGAACTGGACGCTGCCGTGCTGGACGCGTACGCGCCAGGACTGGTGGCCGGTGGCCTGCGTTTCTTCTCCCTAGACGAGCAGAGTTTTGATCCGCGCGACCTCGCCAGGGCGCTGCCCAGGGCAGTGCGGGCCGCAGGCGTGACGCTGCTTGAGGAGACGGCTGTAACAAGCGTTGCTGCGCAAACCGGCCGGGTGATCGTCGAAACCAGTGCTGGACGGTGGAGCGCGGACAGCTTCATTCATTGCAGCGGCGCATGGACTGAAACTCTTACAGGCATCCCGATCGCTCCGCGCAAGGGGCAGATGGTAGTGGTGGAGGATCATGGGCAGCGACTCAAGGTAGTCCTGCGAACCCCCGAAATCTATCTGGTGCCTCGCGGCAATGGCCGTATCGTGATCGGAGCTACGGTCGAGGACGCAGGCTTCGACAAGCAGGTGGACCCGCCAGCGATTGCCCAATTACTGGACAGGGCGGCCGCGCTCTGGCCTCCGATACGGACAGCGCAGATCATTGAATCGTGGGCCGGGTTGCGACCAGCCGCGCCGGACGAGCTGCCGGTGGTCGATGCCTGCAGTCCGCGTTGCTGGCTGGCAACCGGACACTTCCGCAACGGCATTCTGCTGGCGCCGGGTACGGCGCGACTGATGCGGGAGATGATCCTCCGTGAACCGTTCAGCATCGATGCGGCATACCTCCGAAGCGACCGCTTCGCGGCCTCCGCTGTGCGTTCGTAAGAAACAGCAGACATCAATTAAGATGAGCGTAGTTTGGCGTCCCGTGATTTACGCCATTCCTGAGTCAGCACAAGGATCGGCACTAGCAAGGGAACAACTAAGATCAGGGACTGCGAGCGGTATTTCGACATGGTTTTTCGCGGATCGTCCAGTTCGCCGGCCATTTCCTCTCGAGCATTCGCTTTGTTGCCAACCGCGACCGCGTAGACCAACATGGGCACATAGTTGATCCCCAGACATGTGAAGTAAGTGCCCAGCAGGAGCTGCCAGAATGCGTGCCCCCGGACGAGGACGAACAGGCCGAGCGCGACTGAAAAGAGCACGCCAAAGGCGAATTCGGCGACTATTAACCTTGGACCGAGAAAGAGAATGTCGAGCGCGGCGAGTTTCCGAAGATTGATCCTGTCCGGGTTTGCCATCGATCCACTACATAGCGATTGGCAGAATAAACGCGTTTTGATCCAGACGAGCATAGGGCATCACAGACGGGCGCGGCGAATGACAACGCTGGCTGCACTACGTTATAAACAATCTTTAGCCCTTCCTCGTCCGCGAGCCCTCCGTCTGGCCCTGCATCCCTTGCCGACGTTGAGGCGTCTGTAATAGAAGAGAGGGACGCGGCGGAGCATCGGATATCGCATCGGCGTATAAAGATCGGTGCACGATAAAGCTTTCAAGTCGATGCTGGAGGAAGAAAAGGACGTATGGCGACTGCGGTAGCGGCAAAAGGGCTTGAGGGAATTGTTGCAGCCAACTCCGGCATCTGCTGGATCGACGGCGATGCGGGCGTGCTGGCCTACCGCGGCATCGATATTCATGATCTCGCCGAGCACTCGACATTCGAGGAGACCACCTACCTGCTTTGGCACGGGACGCTGCCCACAAAGGCCGAGCTGGAGTCTTTTTCAAAGCAGCTCGCTGCGGCACGCCAGCTTCCACCTCAGATTCTCGACTTGCTGCGCTCCTTCCCCAAAACGGCCACGCCGATGGAAGTGTTGCGCACGGCGGTTTCCGCATTGAGCTTCTATGACGCCGACGAAAAGGCAGTCGATCACGATTCGAACGTTCGCAAAGCCTTCGACCTTACTGCGCAGATTGCCATGCTGGTCGCCGCTTTCGACCGTATCCGCAAGGGCAAGGATCTGGTTGCCGCCGACCCGGCCCTGTCGCATGCGGGTAATTTTCTGTGGATGCTTACTGGCGAGAAGCCCACGGAAACCGAAACGCGAGCGTTCGATGTGGCGCTCATTCTGCATGCCGACCATGAGCTGAATGCATCCACCTTTGCTGCGCGCGTAATTGCGGCCACGCTCGCCGACATTCACTCGGCAATCACCGGCGCCATCGGAGCGCTGAAGGGTCCGCTGCACGGCGGCGCGAACGAAGCGGTGATGCGCATGCTCTTCGAGATCGATAAGGAAGGCGCCGACCCGGTCGAATATGTGAAGAAGATGCTGGCGAAGAAGAAGAAGATCTCGGGCTTTGGCCACCGCGTGTATCACACCGAGGACCCACGCGCGACGCACTTGCGAAAGATGTCAGAAGATCTGGGACGCTCGGCCAGCAACGCCAAATGGTTTGAGATGTCCCGCAAGATCGAGCTCTTCATCGGCGAGGAAAAGAAGCTCAATGCCAACGTCGATTTTTACTCCGCTTCGACGTACACGACGCTGGGTATTGACCTCGACCTCTTCACGCCGATTTTTGCCGTCAGCCGCATCGCGGGCTGGGCCGCGCATGTGATCGAACAGCTCGAAGACAATCGCCTGATCCGTCCGCGTGCCGAATACATCGGGCCGGAATATCCGGCGAAGTACACTCCGGTCGGCGAGCGATAGGCTTCTCGAAGTGACAACAGCAAAGGCGTCCGTGGTGGACGCCTTTTGTATTTGCAGGAGAGCTACATAGCGCCCTGGCGGCTTGCAGGCGGAATGATTCCGTTCATACGCAGGTAGACGACCATCTGGCCGTAGTGGTCCATCGAGTGAGCCATGGCCAAGGCCGCCATAGAGGCGCGCGTCGCCTTATAGGCCTCTGGACCTTTGACCGCAGCAAAAGCGTTCTGTGGTGTAATGGACCCAATGGCGGCGTTGGCGAACTTGAAGCTGTCGTTCAGGGCCTTCATGATGTCGTCCTTGGTCTTCAGAGAGTCCAGCGTTTTAGGATCGATCTCCCCGGGGATGCCCCATCCGCGAAAAAAAAAGTAATTCGCCTGAGCCACATGCTTCACCTGCTCTCCGAAGGTGCGCACTCCCTTAAAGTCGCCTGGGGTGGTGGGAGCAAAGTCGTATT